>Ga0155068_104_pt1 | contig 63820 bp, 67 predicted proteins | sample RifCSPhighO2_01_FD_106036 | JGI IMG/M metagenome (GOLD analysis project Ga0155068, IMG submission 106036) | Candidatus Daviesbacteria bacterium RIFCSPHIGHO2_01_FULL_40_24
AGTGCTGCTGAAATTTATGTTTGCCCATCGGTTTTAAATCACCTCCTTAAGTTAGTTATTCTAACTTAGAAGTGTTACCGATGTATCTCAGCCTACTCAATGAAAGAAAATTAAATCTTAAATAATGACCGCAGCGGCGGAAAAACAATTATTAAAATCTGCATCAGTAGGATGATTGCAACAGACAAAAACAGCCTTTTGTTAGACAAAATTGTGTGATGCCTTCTCATAATAAACGGAAGCAGCATTTGCAAAAATACCATCAGTGTAAATGTTACAGCATGGGAAGTTTGCAATCCCACCAAAGTGAAAGTCAGATAAAATGCTAACAAACATAAAATAGAAATAGTGACACCTCCAATTAAAATAAAACGCATAGAGTCTTTGTTTAATAAATTTAACTTCTTTCTGGGGGGCACTCGCATTAGAGCAGAAGAAGGACTGTCAAATCCTAAAGCCAGCGCCGGAGGACCGTCTGTCACGAAATTAATCCAAAGAATTTGGATTGGCAAAAGAGGAGCAGGTAATCCCAAAACAGCTCCTCCCACAATCAAAAGCATTTCCGAAAGGTTTCCTGTTAATAGAAACTTTACCACTTTTAAGATATTGGAATAAATAAGGCGACCCTGTTCAACAGCGCTTACTAAAGTTGCGAAATTATCATCCAGCAAAATTATATCCGAGGCTTCCTTGCTGGTATCTGTTCCTGTTATCCCCATAGAAACCCCTATTTCTGCCTGCTTTAAAGCCAAAACATCATTAACCCCGTCTCCTGTAACAGCAACCACCTCACCCAATAACTGGTATGCTCTAACAATGCGAAGTTTCTGCGCCGGTGTGATACGGGCAAAGATTTTAACTTTGCCGATTATCTGCAAGAATTCCTCCTCATCAAGTTGGGTTAGCTGGATGCCTGTTAAAATCTCGTCTCCGTCTGATAAAAGCCCAACTTCTTCACCAATGGCTTTGGCTGTTAATTCATTATCTCCTGTCACCATAACCACTTTAATCCCTGCCTGCTTGGTTTGTTTTATTGCATCCTTCACCTCAGCCCTAACCTCATCAGCAATACCTGCCAAACCCAGAAACTTTCTATCTTTGGAGAATGCCAAAACCCTAAGACCCTTTTTTGCCATCTCCTGATATTCCAGCTCCCATTTTTTTTGATCTTTTTCTGACAAATTAGAGTTGGGAATTAAAACCTCAGGCGCGCCTTTAACATATACGGATTTTTTACTTCCGTTTTGCCATACTACAGTCATTTTTCTTGTTTCCAGACTAAAAGGAATTTCCTCAAGCAGTTTCCCTTCCGAACGGGTAAGCTCTATATCCACACCTTTATCTTTTGCCCAAAGAAGCAAAGCTCCCTCCGTGGTATCTCCCAAAATATCAAAACCTTTTTCTTTTAAAACTAAATTTGCGCTATTGCAAAGCACTGAACATAAAAGAAGCTCTTTTTCCTGCAGACCTAAAACTTTAATTTCTTTGACTCTCATTTCATTTTTAGTTAAAGTCCCGGTTTTATCTGTACAAATTATTGTGGCTGTTCCCAGGGATTCAACTGCAATCATTTTCCGCACCAATGCATTTTTCTTATACATTTTGCGCATACCCAAAGCCAAAACTATTGTCACAACAGCAGGCAGGCCTTCAGGCACAACAGCCACCATTAAGGCAATACTGGAAAGCAGGACTTCGGAAAGCTCATATCCCTGCAGCATTCTCAAAATAAAAATCACCACTGAGATTACCAGGGCTCCTAACCCTAAACCTTTGCTGAAATTAGCAAGCGCTTTTTCAAACGGAGTTTGCTCATCCTCAACCAAAGATAATTGTTGAGCTAAAATTCCAAATTTCGTTTGAACACCGGTTTGCAAAACCCATATTTTGGCACGTCCCGAGGTAACAGTAGTGCCAAAATATACTAAATTTTCATCTTTTTTATCCGATTTTATAACCGGCAAAGATTCACCTGTTAGAATGGACTCATTTACCTGCAAAGAGTAGCATTCTGCGATTTTTCCGTCTGCAGGAATACGGTCGCCGGATTCTAAAATAACCAGATCTCCGGGAACAAGCAAGCTTGAAGATATCTCAATTTGCCGGCCATCTCTTTCCACTCTTGCGTATTCAACCTCGAGTTTCCGCAAAGCCTCAAGTTCTCTTGAGGCTTTGTATTCCTGCCAAAATCCTAAGATGGTATTTAAAATCAAAATAGCCGCAATTAAAAAGGCGTCTAATTTATCGCCGATCACAAAAGATAAAACTACAGCACCTATTAATAAGTATGAAAGGGGATTTTGCACCTGTTTTAGGAAAACCTTAAGCGCAGAGGAATTTTGTTTTTGCGGCAGGGCATTTAAACCGTATTTTTTCAACAATTCTTCTGCCTGATGCGTAGTTAAACCAATCATGATAGTAAATTAACCGGCGTAACTATTAATAATATTCCTGCGGTATTTAAAGTGTAACTTAAAATTGCTAGCTCGCGGTAATTTAATTTGGATGCACCAAGCATCATAAGCCCCAGCTCATCCGGCAGGGGAGAAGCCACAATAACTGCCCCCAAAAGAGGAATTAAAAAATCTATATGCAGCATTTTTAAAAATGCATTAATCCTTTGAAGATGAAGCTCCTTTGAGACCACATTTAAATCAGTTGAAATCTGCGACCTGAAAAACTTTATAATAAGCAGGTCTCCGATCACCGTTCCGACGCCTGCAAGTAAAGCTGTTGTAACGGGATTATTTGCTTTTGCCAAAATAACCAGCATAGCCACAGAAACCGGCGAAGTTAAAAAAGAAGTATAAAAAATTCCTGCCACAATTTCAGAAACAAACTTAAGGGGTAAAATAGTATCAATCATTACGCTTAAGTAACCGCTTTTTAAGATCCACCACGCAAAACTTAAACTAACAGCAAAAACAGCCGTTTTAAAAATTAACTTCTTTACCTTAGAATCCATAAGTATATTATTTTAGTTTAACAGGTATGTTGACAAGTATAAATATTTATTTCAGTATTAAAATAAGGGGGTGATCAATTTGCAAATTATAATAGCTTTGGTTTTAAATGCCTTAGCTCTATTGCTGGCAGCCTACATCGTTCCCGGATTCCAGGTTGCTGATTTTACAACGGCACTGCTTGCAGCGATAGTTTTAGGGGTGGTTAACACCTTTATAAAACCAATACTAAGTTTTATCACTGCACCCTTAACAATCGTCACTTTAGGACTGTTTGTTTTTGTGATTAATGCCATTATCTTATTTATAGTTTCAGCTATAGTTAAGGGGGTTACTATCGACGGATGGCTTGCGGCAATTTTAGGAGCAATAGTGCTTTCTGTTGTTTCAACTGCTTTAAATGCAGTGTTTAAAGATTTAGGTAAAATAGGGAAGTAGCTATTTACGTCCCCGCCGCATTCCCTGAATGGAATGCTTTATGCACATCCTTAAGATGGGCATTGGTAACGTGGGTGTAGATTTGGGTGGTGGCAATGTTAGAATGACCCAACATTTCCTGTACCGAACGGATATCTGCGCCGTTTATTAAAAGATCAGTGGCAAAGCCATGCCGCAGGGTGTGCGGAGTTGCTTTTACAGAAAGCCCTAAGATTTTGACATATTTTTCCACTATCCTTTCAATTGATCTGGATGTCAGCCTCATAGCTTCTCCTCCCTCAGTAAGATCAATTTTACCCTGAAACCTTATAAACAGCGGCCTAAAGGTATCTTTTCGGGCCGATAAATATTTTTCCAGGTACACACCAGCGTTATCCGATAAAAAAACTACCCGTTCTTTTCCTCCTTTACCCACAATACCAAACTCTTTCCTCGCCAAATTGATAGTATCCCTATTTAAGGCCGCAAGTTCTGATACCCGAAGTCCAGTTGAAAAAAGGGTTTCCAGGATTGCCCTGTCCCTAAGTCCGTCTTTTTTATTTACATCCGGCGCCTCAAGAAGGGAATTAAGCTGAGAGTTATCCAAAACTTTTAACGGCCGCGGTTCAGCTTCTCCAAGCTCCACTTTTTCCGCTGAAAGTGTAACAACATCAATCCTTGCCAGATATCTTAAAAATGCCCTTAAAGCTATCATAAAATAATTTTGAGTGACCCTTTTTAAATTCTTCTGACTCTCAGGATCTGTCCAACGGGATAGATAAAGCCGAAATTTTCTTACTAAATTTAAATCAATTTCCTTGGGGTCAATATCACCGGCAAAATTTAAAAACCTTTTCAAATAGTGGTCATAATTTCTGATAGTGAGCTGGGAGGCATTACGCTCAAGCTCCAAATACTCTAAGAAATCAGTAATAAGCGCAGAAAGGACAGCCATATTTTAAAGCAGTGCCAGTCCCAAAATCCCTAAAATAGTCAAAACTCCGCCCACAATCGCCACCACAGAAGTAAGCTCAACAGTACCCGTTCCTTTACCGGTCTTATCTACAAGCTGGTCAAGATTTTTTAGCTGACCTGCAGGCGTTGAAACAGAATCAGCACCCTGAGGAAGCGGGCTGGCAATATTACTACCGCACGCCCCTTTGCCAATTACGAAACTTCCATTTGTCACTGAATTCAACACATCCACCACGGTATTACGCTCTACCACATTAGAATCCGTAGTTTTAGCTTTATCATTAGGATCAAATTCAAACGTAATTTGGGTTGCTCCGGTAGGCGCCTGATCTTTCACTACAAAACGCAGTGTTGCCAAAGTGCCTTTTCCCGAAAAAGCAGAGGAAACCGAAGCAAGGCCGGAAATGGTGATTTTACCGCTTGATTCATCTACGTTGTTGCCCGGAAAATCCGGATATATATTAGTGTTGGGAATAATCGAGTTTGAATTAATGCTAAAGCGGGTGGAATCAAAATTTAAAATAGCGTCTGTGCCGTCGGTTTGCGCCCCGGCTGTATCCAGCACTACATCCAGAGAATATGTGCAGCCGATATTAAGGGTTCCTGTTGCAGGAGATAAGGACAAAGAAGCTGCCTTCGCGGTTTTAGGCAGCACTAAAAACAAAAAACTAAAAGCAAAAAGCAAAATTAAACATTTTTTCATTGCACATTCAATTCCAGATTACCTATGGTTTCCAATATATCCCTGGAGGCATCTTTTTCCACCAGGTTAGAATCAGCAGTTGATCCCTTTTGAAAATCAACGGATAAAGAAGTTGCTCCCTTACTCTTAGCCTTAAAAGTTATAGTGGCAAAGTCGCCTTCCGCACCCTTAAAACCTTCTCCGATACTGCTTATCCCGGAAATAGAAATTAAACCGGTTTTTGAATCAAGAGATACAAAAGGATATTCATCAAAAATAGCTCCCCGTATTATTGCTCCCTGTGTCGCTTCTAATATTTTTGGGTCATATTTAATAATCACGTCAGCGCCGCCAAGCGTATTTCCGCCGCTTTCAATCTTAACCTTTACAGGAATGACTTCTTTTACCAAAATGCTTGTCTTAGGAGCAGCAAGAGAAATTCTGCCTCCGGATTTTACAATTGTAGCAGCCGGCGAAATAGACGGCGCAGCAACAGACACCGGTTGCGTCAGAACCCTAAATGCATATATAAACTCTATTAATATCACAATTCCTAAAATCGCAAAAATAATTTTAGGTCCGGAAAAGATCTTTTTTATTTTATCCCCATGCTCAACTTTATAATCTGTAAAATAATCCATATATATATTTTGTACTACAATTTCAAACTTTTTACCAGTTTAATTAATTGTCCAGCTTCCTTTCTCCACCCAGCCTGTATCAGTTCCTTCCTTTCCCTGCGCCCTTAAGAATATTTTGTAAGTTTTGCCTTTTGCTCCACCGCTTGATGTGATATACCAATTTAAGACCAGGTTTTTGCCTCCGGTTCCGTTTGTATTGGTGCCATTGCCGTTTAAAAGCGGAATTAAGCCAAAAGAATTAACAGCAATTGTTGATCCTGCACTTCCCGGCGTAAATCCTCCTATCCAACCTTCTCCGCCTGTTTTACCCGGATCCCAGACATAAAATTTATTGTCAGCCACATTATAGTATCCATTGAAAAATGTAGGATCTGTGGCCGGCTTATTGCTTCCATTTACAGAAATAAGGATAAAGGCATTCTTAATATTTTTAAAGTCTGCAGAATTAGAAAATGTTGTAGTCCATAATTTGGCAAGAGATGCACCGGAGGTTAATGTTTGAGGAGACAGGCTAACCACCTGGGTTATAGTGGGACTCGGACTAGGGCTTGGGCTGGCGCTTGGGGAAGGAGAAACCGAAGGATTGGCGCTTGGGGAAGGAGAAACAACCGGCGCACCAGGCACAGCTACTTCCTGATCCGAATCTCCAAAATCAAATCTCATGCAGGCCCAGTCAATAGAATTAACCCGTCCATCCCTATTAAAATCTCCGGACCTGCCGCTTGCAGATTGCGAGATAATCCACTGGCGGTTTAATTCCGCCTTATCTAAACTGTTAATTACGCCATCTCCACCATCAGCAGGAAAAATATCACCTACAGGTAAAACGAAATCAGGAATATTGGTAGTCCCACCGCTTGCTGTAAACTCAACCGTCCTTCGCAAAGTTCCCGGAGCCTTAATTGATAGTCTGTATCTTTTACCTGCCTCAAGCTTTTGATTTAAGCCTGCAATACTGCCATCCCTGTTTATTCGGATTTTTTGATTTAGCTTTGTGCCATCTTTAAAAACACCTGCCAAAGTTATATCCACATCATCCATATCATGAGTGGACGGCGCCCTGCAGAAAAACTTAGCTCCCAAAGCAAGCTGAGAAATTGCACTGCATTGAGCCTCCTGGCTTGATTGACCGTCCTTGCTGGTCAAAATTATGGGAATCGCAACTCCTTGCGGAGCATTTGACCACACCACCTTAACGCTGTCATCTTTCCACTCTCTTATTGATAAACTTGTTTCACCGCTTTTGATAGCTCCTTTATCAGAACCAAAGTTTTGTCCGCTCAATACAAACACAGCACCTGTATCTTCAAAGTTCAAAGAACAACCTGTAATTGCCGGACCAGAACCCAAAAGTGTTATTTGTTCAATTTTTCTTTCAACATTAGGAGCCGGCAATGTTGAATCCTTAAATTCTACAAACACGGACTTTTGTCCCGGTTTTTTATCTTTGAATTCAAAGCTGATGTTTTTCATAGGATGAGAAGTATAAACTTGCCAGCCGTTTGAACCTGTTTCAGCAAAATCAGCCGGGTTTTCTGCAACCCTGAACGCAACAGTTGTCGCTCCCTGCGGTGAAGGAGAAACAGCCGGGGAAGAAGAAGGAGCTGAGGAAGGAGAAGCGCTGGGACATACAACAGTATTGTTATATGCTGTTAATTCATTCTGGCTGTGATCAAAAGGACCCGGCCATCCGGCGGTTTTGAGTTCTGCATCAATTTGTGCCCAGGTTTTTGTAGTGCCGCACTTTGTAGTGACTGACCCGCCAGGAGGAACGGATGCAGGAGGAGGGGAACCGGTTTGTTTCGGACATTTGGTTTGATCATCCCATTTACCAAAACTGTATGTAACACAATACTCGCCACTAGGTAAAGTAGATTTCCAAACATAATATTTATAACCGCATTCCCCGGTTCCTTTATATGGATTTAAGTCTGATCCTACAATTGTATTATTAACAAGGTAACCTTTACTGGTATTAAAATCTACTTTAACTTTATCCTGACCTGCCGGGCAGGAAGTTACAGGCTCTACGCATCTTTTAAATGCAGAACAGCCAGGGTTGTAATTAGGAGCAGTGCAGTTTCCCGAGTAAACTGCCTGACCGCTGGTACACTCATTATGTCCACTCACAGCCGCTGAATCTACATATTCACACTCACATTCAGCAGCATATGCTGTTTTAACCGGTGAAAACAACGCAAAGCCTTCCCCTGACGGAATAAAAGAGGTGGTGCTGCAGGCAGAAGCACAGGCGCCGCTTTTAACAGTTTGGCAACCTGACGCATCGATCTTACACCAGTCATCTTTAACCTTTGTCTGATTTGCGCAACTGATGTCCCAACCGTTATTTTTATAATAATTTAAAACATCATCCCGTTTGTTTAAAATACAATCTGTACATGCATTTCCTGAACAGGCTCTGCCTGCAGCGCTGGGGGAGGGAGATACAGAAGGAGAAGGAGAAGGAGTGGGGTTTCCGGCTGAAGGCGAAGGAGTAGGGTTATTTATACCTACTCCTGCAGGTGGGCCAAAAGGAGAGGTAAGCTCAAGGGTAATTTGCGGCTTTGATGCCACCCATTTGCCATCTTTTTGAGAAACATTATCTCCTTTAAAAACAATCGGCGGATTAACAGCCCGGGATTGAACTATCTGCTGCTCTCGCACCACCTTAACAGTCAAAGGAAGAGCCAGAATCATTATCCCCAAAAGTAGTAAATTAACAAGATTTTTTTTACTTTGAAATAAGTTTATTATTTCGTTTTTAATATTATCCAACAATTTTCCCATTTATGATGATAGGCCTTCCAATTAATAGTGAACTATATATAGTAACTTTGTCAACGTTTCTCTTCCTAAAAATTACTTAGCAGGCTGGCATAATCTATCGTATTAATTACCCCGTCATTATTAAAATCGTACTTTTGGGAATAACTGTCGTTTCGCCAAAATTCAAGGAATAAACTAACATCTATACTATTGATCTTTTTATCCTTATTCAAATCGAATTTAATTTGTTCAGAAGATAACTGCAGGGTTGGTGTAGGTGTAGGTGTAGGGGATGGGGATGGCGTGGGTGTAGGAGTTGGAGTTGGTGTAGGTGTAGGGGATGACACGGGAGAGGGAGAAGAAGACGGAGCAGGACTTGAAAGGATTGGTTTAAAGTAAAAAGAAGCGCTGGCGCTTTTGCCGGCCTGTAAAGCAGCAGGATTAGTAGCTCTTTCAGTGAGATTAACCGGTGCCCAGCTTCCAAAAGAACTGCTATCAACAAAGACTTTACGGCTGCCTGCTGCTACTCCTGTTAATTTATAGTTGCCCTTTGCATCATTAAGTTTATCCTGCGTGACGGTGCAATTTGCAGGATCGGAGGAAGTAAGCTGCCTGACACAGACTTTAATACCGGAAATTAAAGGCTCATCAGGTTGCCTGACTCCGTCAGGTTGTTTGGTATTGCCTTTGGTATCATCCCAAATTACTCCATAGATAGTGCCGCCTACGGCAGGACTTGGAGAAACTGTTGCGCCGCCGCCGGAACAACTTGATTTACAGTTATTGTTTTTGACGTCGGAGCAACCTTTGGGATCAATCCCGCACCAGTTGCTGACAATCTTGGAATAATTTTGGCAACGGACATCCCATTGATTTTGCAGAAAGAAAGGTAAAATATCGTCCCTATACTGCAAAACACAATTTGAACAACTATCCTGACAATTTGCATCTGCCATAACCCACTCGCCGGCACAGCTTGCGCCGCAGGCGCTTTTCCATTTCAGGCAATCTTTCATAGCCTGGGGACTGATGCCGCCGTTGCACCAGTAAGCCAAAAGCTCTTTGGTGGAACAACTGTTGAACTTAGAAGGATTCAAACTCTTAAAGCTGCCGGCCAAACCCGGATCTTTAGAAGAAAGACAGGCAGAACAACTGTCTTTTAAACTAGGGGATTGATAATCGATATTGCAACTGCCTCCACCGGGCGGAGGAGCTGGATTACCACCACCGTTAAATGATTGATATAAGGAAAACAAATTATTGTAATCTGAATGCCAAATGGTATCCATACCAAAATCCCTGTCACCGAATCCATTATCTCCCAAGCCCCCTGCTATAAATCCCCACTGTAATATAGCTGCTGCTCCGCGGCTCTTCCAGAATTCTATTTCATCTCTCATTTGTGAGGTGCGATCACCGCTTCCGGAATATCCTGCCTCTTCATCTATAAAAACTTTACCATTGACTTGAGCCCAAGCCGTATCTTGTTCGCCGGCCCGGTTGCCGTTATACATATGAATCGTCACAATATTTATATCAGGTACAGCATTGTAAAGAGCCTCCGGTGATAAATTAGCATGGCCAGCACTTAACATACCCGAAGCAATCGAATGACCCGGATCAAGATTTTTTATAGTTGAAGCAATATCTTTCATAAAATCGATAAATGTTTCCGGGCTTTTATCATCTTTCAATTCATTACCAATCTCCCAGGCATAAATGTTGGAATGATGTTTATTACGGGAGACAACTGTCTCAATAAATTGCTTATAAGCGCCCCTATATCCACCTGCAAAAAAGTCATGATTTAAGAGAGGGATACCATTAAAATTATCAGTATAAAAACCTTCAGTGCCTTGCGGCCTGTATCCACTGCCGTAAAAATCAATCAAAGCAACAATAACAGTAATTCCATACCTTTGTGCACGACTCAAAAAATCATCTAATCTCTGGGCAGCTACCTCATGAGATACTTCATCTTTAGGAGCAAAAACCCTGACTACTTTTCCTCCCATTCTCGCTATCTCTGCTAAATTTGCTTCCATATCATCCGGTCCTAAATGAGTTATTCCAACAATATTTACTCCAACATTAAAATTACTCGTTGCCTTACTTTTTAAAATTTGTGTTTTTTTTACTAAGTAAACAGAAGAGGGGATCGCCAATATAAGAATAATAAGGATCGCGAAAGTAATTAACTCGTAAAGTTTTAACTTATAGCCAAAAAGCCCCATTAATTCGATAGTAACACAAAATAGAAAAAAGGGGGAAACAACAATATTGTGCGACAAGGATGCTCTTTAAGCGACTAACGCAGCTTCGCGTTCTTCTGATTAAGAAAATTTTGTTTATGTATTATATATTCAAAAAATCGGGGCTTAGCCTCAAACATAAAAACCTTTACATCTTCACCATGAGGATAGGGAAGGATTAACATCTTTTTTGTAGCCGGAAGAAACAAATATTTCTCTAATTTTAAAACATTCGTATCTCCGCACTCTACAGGAAAATGCAGATCTTTATCTATGACATCTACCTCAAAACCGATCAAGGGATATTCATAACGAACATCTCCATTTAAAACATTGCAATGTCCAACCAGATGATCCCTCGCTAAAGACTTTAATGCTAAGTGCCCACCATTCTCACCGCTTCTTACAAAACCATTTTTGGGCTTCGAAACCAATTCTATTCTTTCATTAAATTCATCATGTAATGCAACTGGCTGAGCAATCATACTAAATAACCCTTCGTTATACATCCAAGTTATTTCATCAATATTGTCCCAATCAATATTTAAGGTAAAATTACTGTAAAAAATCTTTACAAAATCTTCACTTACCATTATCAGATCTTTCAGTCAAAGGATGATACTTCCTGTGCGACTCCTGGGCGAAACGGTCAGATGCACTTACATACCTGGTTGTAGTATTTAGAGATTCATGGCCAAGCAATATCTGTATCGCTGCCGGTGATGCGCCTTCTTCTGCCAAATAGGTAGCAAATCCATGACGAAAAGAATGCGGGGTAGTTGGCAAATTTATTCTTAGTTTTTCCCTATAAGTTTTAAGTCTTTCTTGAATATATCTGGGAGTAAGTCTTGAGGATAGCTTGTCTTTACTTCTGGTTTTAGTCGGAATAAATAAGGCTTGCTGATTATCATTCCTCAAAGTCAAATATTGGTTCAAATAAAACTTAGCCCGCTCCGTAAGATATACAAATCTTTGTTTCCGGCCTTTACCGGTAATAAAAATCTTTCCTTCTATATTCAAATCCCTCCTGTTTAAATTTACAAGTTCTGAAATACGCATCCCTGTTGCAAACAAAACCTCCAAGATAGCCCTATTGCGGACAGCTATGACCTGATCCTGCTCTATACTTGACGGTGATTCGATCAGAGATATCAACTCGCCCAGTTCAGCAACGTTTGGATGAGTCCGCTCGCGTTTGACCATTTTAAATTGATCAGGGACTACCGGAGTATCATAATCCTGTTCGATTAAGAACCTGATATAAGCTCTGACTGCGGATAAACATCTGTTTATACTGGCAGAGGATAATCTTATAGCTCCTTCCTGATGAGTAGTAGCAGTCTGTCTCTCGTCGGATGAAAGATAAGCCTTAAATTCAAATATTAAACGTTTATCCAAATCTTTAACTCTTAAATTTCTGGATTTTAAAAAATTATCAAATATAGCAAGATCGTTTTTATAATGATAGGTAGTTGCAGGGGAATAGTTATTTGTTTGGAGGAAAAGAAAGAAGTCATCTATCAAATCCATGTTGGAAAAAAGAGGAGGAGTTTCTATATTTTCTTTTGTAGGGTTGGGCATAAATTTAGACTTCGTGTAATGCTGATTACAAGAATAATAACAAAGCTAAACGGACACTGTCAAGTATTAATTTAAAACTAAGCTGTATAATACTTAAGGGATTGAAGTAACGTTAGATCGTTACCAGCGGGTATATCCTTACGGGGCGAAACCATTAGCGCTACGAAGGCATATCAGTGAATAAAAAACACCAGTCTTCTAATTTGGGATTTTACGCTCCTTGAACCCATATAGGCACGAAGCCCTACAGTGCCCCAAAAACGGCTTTTGAGGGGATAAGACGTAGAATAGGTCATCTAAGGTTTAGGGCTTTCTAAAGCCCTAAAGGTAGAGTTTAGGATTTAGTGTTTAGTAATTAGAAAAACAAACAAAATCAATAGGAAATATATAAAAATTTGTACAAGATTAAATAACATAAAGTCTTCTGGTAATGTTTATTTACTCAGTATTGTTTCCAAAAAGACCACTTCTCCAGCTTACTGCAATGTTTTATATTGTACGACATCGACAATATAGGGAAGTTTCCTTACCCCCAAAAGAGGAGAAGACAAGCTTAAAACACAAATACAGAGCAGCTCATTACATACCGCTTATATAACAGTTAGCAAGGCATTGTAAGAGGAAAGAAGCACCCCTCTTCTCCGGCAGAGCTTCGGGTTTTGATTTAGCACTTATCCACAAGACATGCCAATATAGGCACAATATATCCTATAATTTTAATATCTCGTGTCTGGTAACTATATCAAACTGTATCGTCCGGAGTTTTCACGAGATTATAGGATATTTTTCACAATCTTACAATTTTATACACCCTACTTCCCCACTTTGACTGGTCCCAATAATCTAAATTGTTAAATGTCAATTGAAAAATGCCAAATATTTTACCTTACCCACCCCAGGAAGTTGACACTAAACTGACCAAAAACACCGCCACCCCGATACCAACATACTCCCAGACCACTCTCCCGTTAAGTCTGCTCCGAAGATTTTGCGTTGTTAACCCTAAAAGAACATACATTGCAGATGAGATTGTTAAAGACCGGATTGTCACAGGCGAAGGCCAAAAAGAAAAGCTCAGGGCCAGCTCCCCTAACACCAGGCTCAAAATAAAGCTCTGCACAAGTATGGCTATTGAGATCCTGTCTTCCATCGAGATAGTCCAAAGAAGCTGTAAAATCAGAGGGAAACTTACTAAAAAAATCACTATCCCATTCCATAAAAATAATAAATTAAAAGCAAAGACTACATGGTATATAAAGAAGGCTGAAAGAAGCGTAAAAAGAAAACTGGCTGTCGAAGCAGCCCTATATAAAGGAATGGTACGCAAACTTGCCACGTTAAAAACGTTTTGCGCAAGCAACAATAAATAGAAAGTTAGGCCAAACACGACAGCCACCGGCAGTCTTGTAAGCCATCTCACCGGCAAAAGAAAATAAAAACTCCCAACTGCTGTTGCAAAGAGGGTCGGCAAAATTAAAAGTACAAATGCTTTTGTGGCATTTAATCCATCCCACAAAGACCAGACAGAAAGCGTGTATGCCAAAACAGCAAGACCTGCCAAAAAGCGGAACCTCAAGTTAAAATCAACCATTTGTGTTGATAAAAGCCCTAGAGTTAACACAACTGAGGAGATAACTATTTTTTGTCTTTTATTTAAATTTAGTTTCACGTTTTTTGAATCCTTTCAAAAAAGGCAAGATTCTGCAAGCGAAGCAGATCCTTTAGATCCAAAGGATCGCAAGGACTTTAGTCCTTATTTCGCAACCAACTTTAACACATGACAAATAGCTATTGCCAAGGCATCTGTGGCATCGTCTAAATGTCCGCCTTTCCAATGTGCTTTAAGTTTATTCCTTCTTCTGCCCGGCGTACCCAAAAACTTCCTTACTCCGTCATGAACCTGATTTTTGTCGGCCCTGCCGGAACCGGCCACCATCAGTTTAACCTGTAGACCCGTATAATCCTGAAAGGGAATATTGTGCTGGGCCGCTGTGAGCATTATCACTCCCCTTGCCTGTCCAACCATGATAGCAGTTCTGGTATTGGCGCCAAAAAATAACATTTCGCAGGCAATCTGATCAGGCTTATACTTTTCAACAACACTGCTAAGCTCATTGTGAATCATATGCAAACGATCCTGCATAAGCTTCTCTTTAGGAGTGCTTATATTGCCATATGCTATCAGTTCCAGGTCATAGTTAAATTCCCTGCTTAAAATATCATCAGGTATTTTTATAACTCCGAAACCGGTGGTTGCTGTTCCGGGATCAATTCCTAAAATAATCATAAGCTTTTAGCTATTGGCTTTTGGCTATTAGCAATTCATAATCAAACGAATAGCTAAGAGCTAGCCGCCAAAAGCGATTCCTCTATATCAAAGTTTGCATACACTTTCTGTACATCATCTAACCCTTCCAGCTTTTCTGCAAACTCCAGCACTTTCTTGGCTGTTTCTGCATCCTCTATTTGCACCGGAGCATTCGGTTTCATCACCATCGCCTGTGATTCTACTTCATATCCGGCCTGAGTAATTTTATTACCCATAGTATTTAGTTCTAAGCCTTCTGTATATACTAAATACATTTGTTTATTATCCTCCAAATAGTCTTCCACGTCTTTTGCTCCAAGGTCTATAAGTTCAAGCATTTCATCATCCCTGCTCCCTGCTCCCTGCTCCTTGCTCCTTGCTCTAATCTCTCCCATTCTTTCAAACATATAAGAGACTGCTCCCTGCCCGGCTAAACTGCCTCCGCTTCTTTCAAAAATATTTTTGATTTCCTGTAAAGTTCGAAGCTTGTTATCCGTAACACCTTCTACAATAAATGCTGCTCTGCCGGGTCCAAAGCCCTCATAAACTACTTCTTCCAAGGTTTGGCCGGGAAGCTTACCCAACCCCCTGTCAATTGCCCGGGAAACATTTTCTTTGGGCATATTGACACTCTTTGCTTCTTCTATTTCCACCCGGAGGCGCGGATTGGACTCCGGGTCGCCCGACCCTCCCATTTTAACAGCAATCGTGATTGCGTTAGCGAGTTTGGTAAAAGTTTGCCCCCGCTTTATATCTGCCACACCTTTTTGCCTCTTTATTGTTGACCACTTGGAATGACCTGACATAGATTAGTAGATATTAGCGTTTAGAATTCAGTTTTGCAAGAGAAACACGGGCAAAATGAACAAAATAAAAGCCGAAATATTGACAAGCATTAAGGTTGCTTCTATACTTTCACCCTTAGATGGACGATTCCTCTCTACCTTCCAACCTTTACCAGCAGGCAATAGATGCAGCTTTAGATTCCAAGTGGGAAGAAGCCTTAAAAATCAATAAAAAAATAATCAAGCTCGATCCAAAAAATGTTGATGCCCTAAACCGCCAGGCCAAAGCCTATATGGAGCTTGGCAAACCAAACCTGGCAAAAAAATATTATTCCGAAGCTTTAAAGTTTGATCCCTATAACCCTATTGCCCTAAAAAATTTAAAAATAATTAAATCCTACAAACCGAACGGGCAAGCCCCGACTATCTGCAGCCAGGGCAGGCTTTCTCCATCACTATTTTTACAGGAACCCGGCAAAACTAAAATGGTGAACCTTCTAAAAGTGGCTGAGCCGCAAAAGCTGTCTTCTGCTTTTTGCGGAATGAAAGTGAATATGGTGGTAAAAAGCAGAAGAATCACTATTGTGGATTTAAACGGAAATTATCTGGGAGTATTGCCTGATGATGTGAGTCACCGTATGCTGCGGCTGTCAAAAGGCGGCAATAAATACGACCTGTTTGTTAAATCCATCCGGGTCAACAGTCTTTCAATAATTATTAAAGAAATCTACCGCAGTAAAAAATTTAAAAATCAGCCGTCTTTTTTGGAATATTCCGACTCTCCGGCAGCAACAAGCATATTGAATTATTCCGATGAAACTGATGGCGAAGAAAATACAGAAGAAGAACAGGAAGCCTAATTTATACCCAAAATGCTCAAAACCTGCCTGAAGCCCACAACCGGACCCTTACTGTCTCTTTCCAGAATCCTTTGCCGGTAAAATTCTATCATCTGCTCGTTTGAGAATGGCTTTGGGATCTTAACTAAATCATCCGGTCTTAAAGATTGAAGCGATAAGGCAAGCTCTTTTCTCCTCCGGTCGTCTTGAGCATAAATCCCTGCTCTGATTTGTGTTTGAAATGTCAGGTCATGCTTGCTTTTGTTTGGACCGAGAATCATCTGCCAAAAAAGCTGCTCCTGCGGCTCAAGTTTAGGCAAAGAATCAAAAATATTAAAACTTTGCAGATTCACTTTGTTGTGTTTTACTCCCATTTCCCAAACAAGAAAATTATTTTTATCAAAATTGCGCGTGTAGTCTTCAAGTTCCAAAAGATCCAAATCATTTGCAAATTGTTGAAGGATAATTTTAGGGCCAAATATAGTCAAGGCAGATTCTCTACCCTTAAAAAGTCTCTCAATGCCAACAACCAGGCTCTCCTCAAATATAATTTTCCCCAAAGCTTCCAGAATCCCCCCGTTAAAATTTTGTAATTTCCGTATTAAGAATATCCCATACTCAAGTTTAGATTTTTGAGGAATCTCCTGGTAATCTCTCATTGAACGCAGGGCTAAAACTAAAGAAAGTCCGATAATTATTAAAAAAAGCGCCACCCAAAGAATCATCTCTTATTTATCAATGTAATCTTCTCCGATCAGTACATTAATCTGTGCCCGGGAAGATCCCATAACTCCTTCAGATGAACTAATTTTATCATCCGGAGCAAAAATTTGCCGAAGCCTCTTTAAGGTGAACGACTGTTCGCCAAAAACCTGGGTTTTTTCCAGTCTTTCAGGGGCATTGCCGGTGATAATTACATTGCCTCCCAGGTTTGTAATCAGTCTTGCCCATTTTTGCGCTAGCTGCGGCTTATCCGTTGCATTTAAAACTGCAATTGTTTTATGTTCTGAGACAATTTTTGGATCGACTAAATCCCCCAAAACGCTGTCCAAGATAGAAGGGTCTGAAATGAAAACAAAACTCCCATCCGGGAGATTATCTTTTTGAAGCACGCTTAATTTATCAAGATTCAACTCTTTGATTTTGTCAAACCGGACAGCGCTGATATTCATCTTAAATTTTAAAAGCTCCCACATAGTTAAATCTGTTTTTAAAGCTGATAAAAGACCATACCCTGAGAGAGGATTTTTCCTTAAAGTCTCTATAACTTCGGCAGATGTAACCCCAGAAGCGCTAAGATCCAAAAAGCCATCAATCGGTACTGCAAAAAAACTGCTTAAAGATTCCTTGAGCAGTTTGTCTCCTCCCAACCCTTGAGTCTGACCAAAATCATAAATAGCCCGGAGCTGCCATTTTCCAAACCCGTTCGGCAGTTCCAAAAAAGTCTCATCAGGAATATTAAGTATTATTATGCTTCCTTTTGTAGGGTTATAAGAAAGAAGAGAAATATTTTTTGTACGGATCACCAGATTTATATTGAAGGAACCATCCCAACTGTATTTTTTTTGATAATTACCGGCAGATGAGCCAGCATTATTGAAAGGCTTAAAAAGGCTTTGGGTGAAATTAATCAACCAGCCAATAATTAAAATTCCAACCAGAATTCCCAGAACAGCTAGAGCTAATTTATTTCTTTTTTTTGTTTTTGATTTAGACTGAACGTCTTTCCAGTATTTTTTTCTTCCGGATTTTGCGCGGGCAGATTTTGCGGGCATACTTCTAGTTTACCTAAGTTGCGATGCAGGGAGCAAGTAGGTTATTGACCCAGCCGTAAGTTACAGGATACACTAAAGCTGAAAGGAGGTGAAATTATATAATGGACGATCAAAATAATAACCCAATGGGAACACCTGTTACTGATCCAAACGCATCTGATACTCCAGTGGTCTCAGATACTCCGGTAACATCAGATACTCCGGTTGCACCGGAACCAACTGAGGTGCCTGTCTCTCAAGATATGCCAGAAGTGCCAACTTCAGAGCCACAATCTCAGCCGGAAGAAATGCCTGCTTCATCAACCGATGAAACAAGTGGCGAACAAGGCGGAGAACAAGGTGGAAATGCACCTGTTGTATAAAAAAATAAATGTAAGTGTAAGAGCCTCAAACCTCTTACACTTACTTGCCCAGGTATTTTTCTTTAAGCTTTTTAAAGTTTGCTTCTTTAATCGATTCCCTGATTTTTTCCACTAATTTAGTAATAAAATAAACATTATGATAAGTTGCCAGCTGATGATATAAAATTTCATTGGCAACATATAAATGGCGAAGATAAGCCCTGGTAAAATTTAAACAGGTATAACAGCGACAATCAGGATCAATTGGGTCTTTGCTAGTGGTATTGTTGGCAGATTTAATATTCATGGCAAAATGATTTTCTTTTCTACCGCCAATCTTTAGAGAAATATATAAGGAGCCGTTTCTGGCCCTCCGAGTAGGCGCCACACAGTCAAAAAAATCTATACCCAGCTCTATTCCGTTAAATAGATCCTCAACTTCTCCAATACCCAACAAATGCCTTGGTTTTTCATCAGAAACCACTCCGGTTACCCATTCAATTATTCGGCAAAGCTGTTTATGATCGCCGTAAATTCCTCCTATCGATATGGCCTCAAAATTATCATCGGTAAAACGGGCAGACCTTACCCTTAAATCCTTATGAGTACCACCATGAACCACACCATAAAGCAAAGGTTTTTTGCCAGAATGACATAACTCTTGATATTTCTGAATGCTTCTTAGTCCCCATTTCTCAGTCAATTCAATTGACTCAAGCATTTGGTTATGTGTATGCTTTGAAGATTCATGATCATCAAAAGCAACTATTAAATCCGCTCCCAGCTGGGTTTGAATCTTAATAGATTTTTCCGGGGTTAAGAGATGTTTAGAACCATCCAGATGAGACTGAAAAGTCACTCCTTCTTCTGTAATTTTATTTAATCGTGGTTTTCCCTCTTCATGCTTAATTCTTAATTCTTGATTCTTACTTCTGCTCAACACTTTACTGCTTCCGTGCTCCAAAGCTATTCCCAAAGAAAAAACCTGGAAGCCTCCGGAATCTGTCATGATAGGCTTATCCCAGTTCATAAATTTATGCAAACCTCCGAATTTTTCTATTAAATCTGCACCGGGCCTGAGCATCAGATGATATGTATTAGCTAAAATTATCTGTACGCCGATTTCCTTCAGCTCCCGGGGCCCCAGCGCCTTAACAGTACCCTGTGTCCCAACCGGATTAAAATTAGGGGTTTCAATCACTCCATGAGCTGTTTCCAATCGTCCTGCTCTTGCTCTTCCGCCTGTGTGCAGAATTTTAAATTTATTAGCCATACAAATTACTGTGTGAATCTATTGCTACAAATATTATTTCCTCATTGTTTCTTCTAAAGATAGCCCTTAAGTCACCGGTTATATTAATACTCCTATACCCCATATATGTTCCTTTTAGAGCGTGATTGTTTAAAATAGGATTGAATTCATCTTGCAGAAATATATCTCTTCTTTCTTTAAATTTTTTCTTCTGGGAGGACGTTAATTTGATATAGTGCTTCTGGAAATTTTTATGAAGCTTAATTTTCATGGATTATTTTAGCGAGTCAAGATATTTATCCATGTCTTTAGCATTGTCAAATGCCGGGGAAAGATTTTTACCCTCTTTGATGTCCTTCTCAACGCCCTCAAGAAGTTTCTCCAGTTCAGGAGTCATCTTTGGAACATCGGAAAAAACCACTTCTCTGGTCCTGATGAAATTTCTAAGGGAAGCATTTATCACATCGGATAAGGTCAACCCCAAATCCTTAGCAGCTTTTTGGGCATTTTTTTTAACCTCTTTATCAGCTTTAATATGAATCACAGTAGATACAGACATAGTAACTAAAGTATATACAATGGTTACAAAATTGTCAATATCTTTTATCCCCAGGAGAGGGTTTTGCGGGAGAGTTTTTCCATTTCAATATCTGCCCTGTCTTTAAAGAATTCCCCGTCAGTCAAATGTTCCCTTAATTTTCCTACTAAAAAGTCCCCTGCCAAAATTTCAGGAATTATGACAAAATCAGCCCCTGATTTGTATAAACTTTGGGCCTCATCAGCAGTCTCCGCCCTGACAATCACCGGAATATTAATCCGTCTTGAATTTAATTCCTCAAGCAGCAATTTATTATCTTCCTCATTGGCAGCAGTGGAAATAACCATCCGGGCATCTCCTAAATTAAGGCCATCCAATACCTCCGGATCACCCATATCCCCATAAAGCACCGGAATCTTTTCCTTAAGGAGTATTTCTACCTGATGCGGATTCATCTCCAAAACTATCTGCGGCATATTTTCTCTTTTTAAAAGCTTCACAATCTCCCCTCCCACTTTACGGGCCCCGATCACTATCACAAAACCTTTCAAATCCTGATAATTTCTCCACCTTTCCAAAGCATGGTTATAGTTTTTTCTTTCAAAAAAACCGATCGTTTTATTTAATCTCTTATACAACCTGGTTGAATGGGTAATCATTACTGATGCAATGATCATTGACAGCACGGTAGATAATGCTATAGTTGTCAGAGCTGACTGGGAAATAGCGCCCAATTTAAAACCCACAAGCAGCACAATTAAAGAAAACTCGCTTATATGAGTTAAACTTAAGGCTGTTTGAAACATTGTATGTTTCCGAAAGCCAAAAATTCCCAAAATTAACAAAAAAATGGTTGGTTTAATAAGCAGAGTATAGGTAGTAAAAAGTATCGTTAACGGATAAATCTTACCAATGCCTGAAAAGTTTACCTGGGTCCCAAGATACACAAAAAATAAGGCTACGAAAAATTCCCTTAATGGTTTGATTCTGCCCTGGATCTGATAGTGGAATGGTGAATTAGCAAGCGCCATCCCGGCTAAAAATGCTCCAATCACAACAGAAAAACCCAGCAAGATTGCAAAAGATATGTAAATAAAACACCATGCCAAAGCAGTTATAAAAAGGAGTTCGTTTTGCCGGGAAACTGTCTTAAATACCGAAGGCAATATAAACCTGCTGAATACAAAAACCAGCCCAAAGAGCAAAAAAGCTTTAAGGATTAAAGCCAAAAGAGGAAAAGCCTGCTGCAAACCTGTCCCCAAAACCGAGCTGGAAACAGTCAAAATCACTAAAAGCAACACTGCCAAAAGATCTTCCAGAATTAAGATCCCGACTGCCAGCTTGCCATACAAAGAACCTTCATCTTTTTTATCGATTAAAAGTTTGACGACCAAAATCGTAGAGGAAAAAGCCAGTCCTACACCCAAATACCATGACTCCACATCACCAAAACCTAAAACCCTTGCCAAACTTGCTCCTATAATCGTGGTTATAAAAATCTGCAAGGTACCTGCAATTAGAATGGGCTTGCCAAGACTTTTAATTTCCCGGAAATCAAGCTCCATCCCGATTAAAAAAAGCACAAATGCAATACCAATTTCCGGCAAAAAATTTAAAACCTCAGAAGCCCGCGGATCAAAAATTGCAGATGAAGCAATCATCAAACCTCCGATTAAATAAGCAATCAGAAGGGGCAGCTTAAACCTGACAACAATATAACCTAAAACCGAACATAAGCCCAAAATTATTGCAAGTTGTATAAATGTGTTATCCATATAGTAACCAGAGTCAAGGGTCTAGGATCCAGATTCTAAAAGATCTAGAGTTTTTTTTAAGTCTTCCGGCAATTCACTTTCAAACTCCATCCATTCCCCGTTTTCCGGATGTTCAAAACCTAATTTCGCTGCATGCAGAAACATCCTCGGACACCACCGCTTATCCAGCCGGAACATTTTCCTGCCGACATATTTCTCATCCGAAACTATCGCATGACCTATGTGCTTTAAATGTACCCTAATTTGATGAGTCCGTCCAGTTTTCGGTTTACAGCGAAGCAAAGTAAGCTTGCCATATTTTTGTCTCTCAAGCTTCCTCATCTGAATCTTATTAAAATCCGGAAACATTTTTGTCAATTGTTCATTGTCAATTGTGCATTGCTCAACCGGTTCATACTCAGTCACCGCTTCTTTACCCTCTGCTAAAACTGTAAACTTTTCTCTGTCTCCCGGATTCCTGCCGATATTTCCTTCCACCACCCCGGCCAGAGCAACAATACCATGCACTAAAGCCAGGTATTCTTTCTTTGTTTTCCTATCCTTAAATTGAAACTGCAGATTTTCCAAAGCCGCCTGGGTTTTGGCAACAAGCAATATTCCCGAGGTATCTTTATCCAGCCTGTGCACAATTCCACCCCGCGGCAGATTAATCTTAAAATCCCGGATTAAAATATCCGCAAGAGTTTCTTCTTTAACAGTATCGGCAGGATCCACCACCAATCCAGCAGGCTTTTCAACCACCAATAAATAATCATCCTCGTATAGTTTTCGAATTAAATGAGAAAATTCCACAAAAATATTATACCTTTTTCTGTTTCAACCGTTTTGCACCAAGAAAATACTTATACCGATCATATTTTTTAAATTCTTCCATACCCCAGACAGCCGCATATCCCGCAACCCTACTAAGATGAATTACCTTATCTGAACCAATATAAATTCCTAAATGAGCTCCATACGAATTAGAAGTTTTATTAAAAAACAGAATATCAAAAGGTTTTAAACTCTTGACTCTTTTTGTAAATTTTTGATCTTCCCATAGACCGCTTGAACGATAATCAAATGGAATATCATAACCATTACAGCGAAGAAATTCGTATACAAATAGCTGACAATTTGCCCCTTTGAAAACATCTATCACTCTCTTTTTCCGGGGGTATCGTTTAGCGTTATAAGGAATTTTCAAAAATTCATCCAAGATTAAAACCACTTTAATATTCTATCAGTTAGATAAGTTAGCTTTTTTGTAAGTAGCTTTTTACTTCTGTTAAAACCTGGTCAGGGTTTAGGGCAGATTTTATTAAATACCCTGCTGCCCCTAAATCAAAACACTCCTTAATCACCATGTCCTGGCCCAAATTGGTTAAAACCACAATAGTGACATCAGGAGACTTAGGCCCTTTAACTTTTAAATCCCGGAGTATTTGCACCCCGTCTTTTTTAGGCAGCATGATGTCCAAAAGAACCAGGTTATATTCATTGTTCTGAACTTTTTGCAAAGCCACCTCTCCGTCTGCCGCCACATCCACAAAATAACCTTCTGCCTGTAGCAGCTCCTGGTAAAATTCCCTTAAGAATTGATCGTCCTCTACTATGAGTATTTTCTTTTGTTGATCGCCTTCCATATAATTTCTTTATACCACAACTAAACCCTGACCCCTAGACCCTAAACCCTAAATAGCTACAGGCTCCAACCCTTTAACTTCTCCTTTAGGCGCTACACTGTATTTTTCAATATCTTTTAAAACCTCTGCACTTGCAACCGGTAAAGATACCGTAAAAGTTGTTCCTTTGCCCAAGCCTTCAGATGAAGCCCAAATTTTACCGTGCATAAGTTGCACTAAATTTTTAGAAATATAAAGCCCTAAACCTGTGCCGCCGGAAGTGGCTGCTGCAGTGTAGGAACTATCCAGCCTTGAGAATTTGTTAAACAATTTAGATAAATCTTCTTTGGAAATTCCCACTCCGGAATCCGTTACAGAAGTCTCAACCACCCTGCCGTCAGTAAAAAAATCAAAAATAATCCTGCCTCCGTTGGGCGTGAATTTTAAAGAGTTGCCCACCAAATTCAAAAATACCTGCCTTAATTTTTCAGGATCGGCAAAAACTTTGGGAGTTTGTTTTTCAAGCACCATAAAGCTAATTTTTTTCTCTTCGGATTTTGAGAAGTAAACCTCATCAATAATATCTTTAATAAGCAAGATAAGATCAACGGGCTCAGGTTTAATTTCAATTTTACCTGACTCAATCCTTGAGACATTTAACATATCATTGACCAGATTAATCAACCGCTCGGTGGAGATTAAAATTCTGGTGACATATTTTTCCAGATTCTGCGACAATAGCACATCCGAACGATGCAAAGCCATCCAGGCATAGGAACGGATAGCTGTCATCGGAGTACGAAGCTCATGAGATGCAATGGATACAAAGTCATCTTTTAATTTATCAATTGTTTTCAGCCTGCTATTTGCTTCCTGTAAATCTACTGTAGCACTTTTGATTTCTTCACTAAGCCTAATATTGAATCGTTTAATCTCCTCATAGGAAAGCCCGTTTCTAATGGCAACTGCAGCTTCTGGTCCTAATATCTTTAAGAGGTTAATGTCTTCCTCCGAATAAATTTCTCCCGAGGATTTTCCTCCCAACAAAATAGCTCCCATAGATTCTCCTTCCATCACTAAAGGCAAGATTATACTAAGGTTATTCTCTCTCATAATTGTTTTAATTCCGGATTCCGAAAGCTCTTCGAAAATTATAATGTTTTCTTCCCCGGCTTGACGAATTAAAAGTTGAATTTCTTCCTCTTTAAACTGAACCTGCTTTTCCACTCCTACAGCTATTATCTTAATAGGAGATAAATTATGTTTGATAACAATATATCCACCAGAAATTTTTATCTGTGTAACTAACTCTTTAAGAAGTTTAGTTGAAAGTTCGTTAAGGTTCAGTGTCGAAGCCATAATACGCCCAAGCGCACTTAAAAGAAGTTGTGGACTGTAATGATCCTTATAAAAAATACTGTCTGTTAACTTCTCGAAAAATCGTAGAAAGGTTTGAAAAGAAAGGGCAATAATTAGAGCAAGGATTGTTGAAGTAATAAGATTAGTTGAAGTATTTGGTTGCTTTGTAATAAAAGTTCCCACAACAAAAAGTCCACTTGCATAAAAAACACCAGCTATCAACATTAAAAGGAAATAGCTTACTGATCTTGCTACTACCAACCTTATATCTAGGAATCTGTGCTTGACTATTGCATAAGCAATAAAGCCTACCAGTATTAGCGCAAACAAAGGCCCTAATGCAACAAAAGAAGTAAGCTTTAAAAAGACTACAAAAATAAAGTTTGTGGTAATCGCCAATATAAAAGTTAAGGTAATCCCAAAAATTAAATACTTTAACCTAATCCGCTCTAATCCTATGCTGGACCTATTTTTTTTGTATAAGGTTATTAGAGTTAACAGCAAAAAACCTACAAAATTAACAGCCACAATTGGTATAGCCGGGCCTGGTATTGGATTTACCGCACCGTTATTGACTTCTACTCTCTGAAAAACTAAATCAGTTGTAGATAAAATCTGTGTCAATAATATAAAACCGATAACTAAAACAAGACGTATACGGCCAATGCTTAAACTATTTTTAGGAAAAGTATCTGTCAGCAGGTAAAGCACAGCAAACATTGCTCCTGTGACAAACATTACTGCCCTAATCCAAAAAAGAATTGTTTCAGGAGGGAGGTCTTGCAAAGAAAAATAATTTGTGATTGCCCATAACGCGAGGATGATTGAAAGAATAAAAAATAAGATACCTGATGCGCTTTTAGGATTTTTAAAAAGCGTAATTAAACCAAGTGATATATTACACAAGACTACAAACAAAGTAACAGCTAAAAATAGCATATATCCTTACTGTAACAAAAAGGTCCCTTTTTACAAAGCCCTGCATTGAATTATTTTTTATCTTATAGTAGAATCAACTAAGGTATGTATACAGAATCAGAAGGCATTAAGCCTGGAGAAAATTATCAAATTTGGAAAACACCAAAATTAACGCCGGAAAACTTCTTTCATCTCACTCAAGCACAACAGCTAAAATATCTTGTGACTTGCGGGCAATTGGCAGCCAGCTCCCACAATACTCAACCATGGGGAATCAAAATTGAACCTGAGACTAACAGTTTTTCGATTTTTTTGGATAAAGAGCGTGTATTACCTGCTTCTGATATTGACGGCAGACAGGCTTGCATAAGTATAGGTTGTTTGATAACAAATATGAGTATTGCCACAAGATATTTTGGTTTCACTCCTAAAATCGATATTACTGAAATTAACCCTAAATCTGTGAAACCCAAAAATACCTCCCAAAAATTTATCCCGGTTGCTAACTTCTACCTGCTGGCAGAAGCATCTGCAGATAACGTTGACAGAGCGCAATTCGAAGCTATTTTTACCAGAAGAATGAATAGAGGAAAATACACAGGCGACTTCTTAATGAATAGAGATTTAAATTTAGATCTTTCTCAAATTTGTACAAACAACCAAGTCAGTTTACATACTTTTAGTCGTGAAGACATGCGAGGACGGGGCGCAATCCGATTAATAGCTGAATTTCAAGCACAAGCAGACAACTATGTAGTCAATAATCAAGGTTTTTCAGATGAACTGGGCAGATGGTTTTTTCCAAATGATACAAAATCTCCTCTTGGTATGCCGGGCGACACTTTTGGTTTACAAAATGAAGCTGCACAAAGATTTGCGCAAGGACTGCTCAAGGAAGTTGAACTTACCGCAACTGAAAAAGCCGGCCTTGCAGTTGCAAGCAAAGCGGGAATAGAGTCAGCATCTGTAATAGGCGGAATAACCGCTTCTAAAGATCAACCGTTCTATTGGATAAAAGCAGGAATGGCGTTACAGGACATTGCGTTGACTTTAGAGAAAAATGGATTAGCCATGGCAGTCCACGCTGGGCTTGCTGAAGTAAGTTTTGTAAGCAGGCCTCTAGGATTATTACTTGGTACAAAAGAAAAACTAGTTACTCTATTTCGAACAGGGAAAGCAGAAGAAACACGACCGCACTCACCAAGATTACCTATAGAAAAAGTCGTGCTTTAAAGTTTAAATTAGCTCCCCGAAGCTTTGAACTTTAAGCTCCCGTTTGTCAATAATGAACCTTTCTGGAAATTTATAACCTAAAGCTGATCGGGCAACAATCTCTGCAACTATTCCTGCTGCTACTCCAGCTGTAGAACCAAGTTGGGGCATACTGGCTGTCCATTTCGGCAGCTTGCCAGTTATCAAATCACCAAACTCTCCGCTTTTAAGAAATTCTGGGCCAATCCAGCCTTCTATAAATTTTAGAAAAGTTTCGAGGCTTGGCTTTTCGCGAACTGCTTTTTGTCTTTCGAAAAGCTCATCATCTGAAATATCATAAGCCAAGGAGGTTGAAGGCTCAAGATCAAAAGGCCTGATATCGCCCTGAACCCAGGATCCTATATCTGAAACCATAAGTACGCGTTTTCCATGCTTTCGTGCCTCTAACCGGATCGCCATTTTTGCGTCCGGCTGGTCAGTTTCCTCAACTATCACGTCTGCTGCGGGCTCTACCCGATTACCTCCAACAAAAGAGGCAAGATTGTCTGAATCTACTCCTTCAAAATACGCATATATGTCCATAAAAGGATCAACTTTGTGGATATTCTCAGCTGTACCTATAGCTTTATTTTTTAGTCCTAAAGGGTATAAGAGCTCCTGGGCTCTGGCATTTGAGACTATTATATCCTCATACGATAACCATACTCTATTAGCATTGCTGACTTTGAATAAGTTAGGATCCCCGATTTTTAACTTTTCCGGCCTGACATCCATAGCAATAGCCCTAGCTACATTGCTACCTACCGAAGCTCCTGCTACTGCTATCAATAAATTATCAAACTTTGCTCGAACTTCTTCCCACCCCAGCTGTCTCTGAGGATCAAGATATAAAGTAGAGTTGCTAGTTACCAAGGCTAATCTATGCCATTCTCTAGGAGCATATTGGACTAAATCACCAGAATTAGGATAATAAACATAAACACCATACTTTCTATCCCCAGGTTGATAATGCTCCAAGACTGTTTCCAATTTATCCCTTAAAGCTGCCCCTTTTTCAGCTCTCACTAAAGCATCATTCAAACCCAGCAATGTTGCGCCTACCAAATCATACTGCTTTTCTGGAGGTATGGTAACACTTTTAGGCTTTTTACCTGTTTCTTCACTTTTTAAGTCTAATAAAATATTTTTCCTACCAAAGGTGATTTCACCATGATAAGTAATCTTTCCGGGCTCAAAAATTTTAGGCTTACCAGGATAATCGAGATAAGCTTGAGATTTTTCTTCTTCAGGGGTTAAACTTTTCATAATTATTTATCCTGAAACTTCCATGGCGCTAGATACGCCCACGGCTGATATTTAACAGATTTATCAGAATGCCAATAATCACGAAATTCTTGTCTGATTGCCTCCACCTCAGGTGTTCGCTTCGACTCAACATTATCAATCCTTACAGCATACAAACCACAACTTACAAGAAATCTGTTAACATGAGGACCGACCATATAATATGGCGTTTCAACCCCATTTGACCTCAAAATTTCCAGTCCAAAAGAATAAATCATTCTAAAGATATCTCTTTTGTAATCATCAATTAATTTTGCATCTTTAGCATCTTGAGAATTAGCCCGGACAAAATCAAGACCGGGGTTAAAACTTAATCTACCTATTTCACCGGCTTTATAATCCCCAACTTCATGAGGCCATCTGGTATTTTCTTTAGGTTGGAAAAAATCAAAAATTTCAAGATGTTTATCAGAAACTACTCTTAAAGTCACTACAACCGGAAAATTACCGGCAACTTCTTGAGTACCAACTAAAGTGACCGTTCCCGGCAGACTATCGAAACGATCTCTTCCGATATTAACAATATTGCCATTATCTTTTCTATATAATGAATTGTATACACAATCAATAACATCTGCCGCCAGCTGACGTTCTTTCGAACCTTCTTGCGCGACTTTAATTTTTACTTGAACAGGATCAAGTTTTAATCTGCCGATTTTCTCAAAAGGCGCGAACAGTTTTCTCTTCAAATCTGTAAGGTTAGCCTCAACAACTGCCATATCAAATTATTCTAACATAAAGGCAGAAAAACTCCTATAGGCTGTTATTTTGCAGGTAGATATAACGTCAGCTGGAACCTCTGGTCTGTTATTAACCTTGAGGAAAAAACATGGTATTTTTGTTCCGGTTTTTCGTTGTTTGGCCATTTTATTTCTTTATATTCATAATCCAGTAATTTCTTATGGTAAATGCTTTGATCAACGCTAGCCCAAATTTTTCTAAATTCCGGATTTTTGGTCAGTTTCCCGATCAGTTTTTTATACCAGGAATCATTCTCCCTTCCCGTCTGCTCAAACTTAAACTGTGCAGTTTGGGCTATAGGAAAAGGCTTGAGATTTTTTTCATCATCTCCTTTGAAAATATCTACCGGCATAAAAGTTTTTGGGGCTATTACCATTTCCAGCAGGTTAGGTTTTACAATTGGAACCTGATTGATGAAATCCCTGGGAAAACCGAAAGTCTCAACAGTGGCCTGGTTTATCAGTAAACACCGCCAACTGAAATCTATAAATACTGCCGGATGAGGCCAGTTTTGTATTTTATCCCTGACTGCCTCTATAACTTTTTTAATTTCTTGATCAGTGGGTAAATAACCGCCTGTAAATAAAAACTCACCCTTTTCCTGCTCGCTTAAATCTAGCGCTTTAATTACCTTATCAATGGTTTCCCTGGTGGGCTTTCCCACCCTGCCCTGTTCTATTTTAGAAAGCCTGCTGGTATCTTTCCAGCCAATCCGAAGTGAAACTTCCATCTGTGAAAGCCTCTTTTTTAACCGGTAATCTTTGATTAAACCCCCAAGAGTTGCTGTTAACATTTAGATTCTGTAGCCTTTTGAATTATTTCCTCTATAACATTCGCCTTAATTGCCAGATAAATCTCTCTGTCTCCTTTAGCTTTACCTGCTGCCTTTTGCTCGACCTTGGCATACCTATTTAAATCTTTTGGGTGCTTCCTTAAATAATCCCTAAATGCTATTGCCCTTTTTCCGGATTCACTGCCCGGAAAAGTAACATGCACATGGTATCTCCTGATCCCTTTTTGCGGATCGGACAGATCCTGCTGGTGAAATAGCCTTTCTTCGTCACCACCAGTTGCTCTAAATTCATACCCAGCTCGTTTTTGTAACAGCTGTGAGATTTGATTCATTAACCGTTTCGGAACCAAAACCATTATGTCTATAATTCCCTTACCGCCTAAACCGGGAACAGCAGTGCTTCCTATGTGTTCAACCGGGTATTTATTCCCCAATATTTGCTTCAACCTTTGCTGTTCCTTTTTAAAAAGTTTAGGGAAAATCGGGTCGTAATGCTCAAATATATACTTATTCATAAAGAAAAGTTACTAATTTTAATCATTATCTTTAAAATTTGTCAATATATGTATATCAAATATTTGACAATAAGTTTATTGTTGTGTTAAATTTGACCTCAGATGAATGAATTAAAGAAAATTCGTGATAACGGCCTAAAATTTCTCATCATGTGCATTCTGGCTCTTTCCAAAGAACAAAGAAAAAAACTCTTTTTTGAATTATCAAAATACGATCTTTAGACAACTTGTTATTTGACACCAGCCGGTTGTTCTCATACTATAACAGGTATGGGGATATCATTTAAAAATCCCACTTTCAGGGTGATTTTTTTATTATTACTGGTATCAGTGGCTATCCCCTTAGCTTTTTATCTTTTTAAAGGGCAGCTTCTTTCAGGTTTATCTTCCCTGTCCGGCAAAAGTAATCCTCAAAAAGCTGATAGCTCAACTATTTCATCAATCCCCTCCCAACCCTCACTGCCAAAAATTATTGCCTGTCCGGTACCAGGGGAGTTTTGCCAGAAAGGAAAAATTTTAGAGTTTTCATTACCCGGCGGCAGGAAAAAATATGACGGTTTAGGCTGGACTCTGCCTGAAAATACTGTTATTAAAGCTGCCTTTGATGGCATATTCAAAGAGCAGGAAACCTATGGCGCTACTCCTTCCCCCAGGCTGGTAACTCTAACTTCAAAAGATGAAAAATATGAAGCCAGATACCTTTTTACTCCCGCCACTAAATTATCAGTAACAGAGGAAAAAACTTTTGGCAAAGGCGTGGAAGTAAAAAGCGGAGACGTGCTTTCTATCATCCCCGGAGCAGCCCTTCGGGACTATAAAGCAAATTTGAAATTTGTAGTGGTGGAGAAAAAAACAGACAAAACCCTGCCGCTTAAAACAGAAGATTTGGGCAAATTCAGCTTGGAATAGACCTATAAAATTTTGACATTACGTATAGAAAATTATATACTTTCTATCGAAAGACTGTAACCTAATCGGTTAGAAGATAATTAACTATGCCAAATCCTGAACAGGGGTCTACAATTAAAACAATACTTAGGGTAACCGGAGCAGCAGTTATTTTAACCGGAGGCGCGGCAATTGCTCAAAAGATTTTCGGGCGCGAGTCTCAAAGTCCGCAACCTCCCATCACTCAAACTGCTGAAACTCCCACCTCTTTGTCACCCATAGCTGTTGCCACCCATGCTCCTGAAGCCACCCCCACACCAAAACCAATTGAACTGCCGGGAATTGAAATCTCCGAAAACTCTTTAGCAGCGCTTTACCAACAAATCAGAGGAAACAGTACATTTCAAATGGAAGCAGATGTTGAAAAAAGACCGGTAACAGAAGACCTGGAAAAAAGCTTAAGCTATGCTTCTTCTGTCTGGAATGAATCAATCACAGATGCCGATTTACAAAACCCCATTAAGCTGCTTAAGAAAAAAATAGCAGACGGGGCGATGGGCGGAATACAAAATTCCACCTATTACAACCATTCCGGCAATCCGCAGGAAGGCGCTATTATGCGCACTTACCGTTCAGGCAAACTTAAAGTAGGCAGCAACTCCGGGGAAGCAGAATTTACAGGCTCAATGCCTGCAAAAGTAATCGGCCGAAACGATACCCGTATTTCCTTAATAGGCGTTTCAGGAAATGAAGCAGTTTTAGCGATTGAAGAAGGCTTTAAAAGAGGCGAAAAAGAAATTACTCCCCGGCAAACCCCACGGTTGCACCTTGCAATAATGCCTTATCGGGCGAAAGATGCCAAAGCTGGAGAAAAAAGCGTCGAGGGTTTATTAAAAGAAAGCGGTTATAACATAACAGTCGACGGACGAATATCTTTCCAGCTGGTTGAAGGCGGCCAGGAATACCAGTGGACTCCTAACACTTTTGAAGCTACCATGCTTAACAAAATAAAAGGGGTCACAGGCACCTATTGGGTGGATAAATTACCGGATGGCACGCTTCATCCTGAACCGGTGGTGCCTTTTATCCCGCGGGAATTTTTTGAAGGCAATAAAGACAATATAGAATATGAAGTTGCGGAAGATGATAAAGGTAATATATTTGCAAAAAATCAAAAAACAGGAGAAATATTTGCCACAGCTTCCTTTAACGGCCAAGAATGGGAATGGGGTTCGGCTGTCGAACCTACTCCAACAGCAACAGTTGAATCAACCAAAGAACCAACTGTCACACCAACTAAAGTTTCAGAAATGACTCCATATGAAGTAAAAACATTTCCAACTGGTAATGAAATGATGTATGTTAATGAATCAAATATTTCTACCTTTTTTACTATCGTTACAAAAGAAGAAGCCCAAAAGCTGGCAGCAGAACAGGAAGGCAAGTTTCTTTATCCACTAGGTCCAGGAAATATCGGTGAAATTATCTCAAATAAAGGGGAACTAACTTTTCATGTATCGTATTCTAAAAACCTCAAAATTTATGCTCCTTTTAGCGGCACAATTGAGGAAGATGCTAATGGCATAAATATTAATTCCGAAATAAAAAATCCTGATGAGAGTTATTACAACTTTTACTTTGGCGCAAGAAGAACAAACCTTAAAACTAGTTTAGAGACTGGAGCCAAGATAAAAGCAGGACAGGAACTCTCTACATTTCTTGGAGCAGAACCAATTGATATAAATGGAAAAATGTCAGATGCCGACCGATCTCTTGTTAGAATATCTAAATACTTAGACTATAATCCGCCATTGAAACTGCCCAACGGAGGCACCAAAACCCGGGAAGTAACCAGAGTTACTCCTCCTCTCTCAGATAAAAATATGTGGGTATTAAAAGACGGTAAACCTGTTATTATTAGAGAATAATATGCATTCTTGTCTGCCTAAAAAAATCCTCTATGGTCTTCTTTTTATACCTATATTCCTCTTCTTTTTCCTGTTAACTCCTAAAACTTCTTTTGCCAATCCGATAGTAGATTGCACTTATGCTACATGGGATGATGGCGGCAAAAATTTCACTATAGGTGGCGTTGAATGCCAACAGGCTCAACCGGCTAATTTTTGCGACCGCTCCCAATGGAAATTTTATTATAATCCCCAGTGTGTTAATATTCGATTTAACTGCACCTTCGATGAGTGGTTAAGCAGCTCTACTATGGCATGTCCTGAGCAGGGAATGCCTCAAGCTAACTGCTCTTGGTCTCAGACCCAATGTTCCTCTGCAGACAGATGTTATGGGGCAACAGGTGGTGGAGGCACAGGCTATGATTCAGAAGGCAGGGTTTTGGCCGGAGACTGTAATGAAAATGCCTATGACGGGGCAAACCCAAATACTGCCTGTGTTAACGGAGGCTGGTATAAATCCTGCTGTTCATCAGGCGGAGGCTACCCTAATACCTACTGTTCCAACGGAAGTTGCCCAGCCGGAAGCATCACCAGTGCCGGAGTGATAAGCTGCAGCGGTGGCGGCGGCGGAGTCACCCATTATAAATGCAGTGGTTCATCCTGCGTGGTTGATGCAAATGGCCCGTATACTTCCTCAGATTGCAACAGCAGCTGCACAGAATCTGCCCGGGTAGACAGTATCAGCAGTTTTTCCTGTTCCGGAGATCCCCGGACTTTGTATGCTTCCTGGAGTGGTTCCGGTTCCTCAAGCTGCAACATCTATGTGACAGACGGCTCCGGCAATCATCAAATCTCCACCTCCTGCTCAGGAAGTGGCACCTATGGCGGATCTCCGGGCGGCGGGCCATACATCCTGCATGCCAGTGACGGCACCAATGACCGGACCCAATCTGCTACCTGTCCTCCCAAATACGGCTGCAGCGGTTCATCCTGTGTGGTAAACAACAACTCAGGTGGTTTTGATTCTTCAGACTGCAATAACACCTGTAATTCTTCCAACCCCTGGGCGCTTTTGTCTTCCGGCTGTTCCGGCACCTCCCCCACACTGCGGGCCCAGTGGGGTAATATCGGCTCAGGCACCTGTAACATCGGCATCCGGGCCGGAGGCTGCTTTCATCAAATTTCCACTTCCTGCTCCGGGGATATTGCAAATATCAGCTCTTTGGGCAGCTGCGGTAGTGTAGTCAACAGCGGCGGTTATTCACTGGAGGCCTGGTATGGCAATGATGTAAAAGCCTCAGAAGGAGAAACTGCACCTAATTGTTCAAGCGGAGGTATAGGTTATTGCGGGGATGGATCCTGCAATAACGGCGAAACCTGTTCTGTCTGTCCCGGAGACTGCGGTTCCTGCGTCAATCCCCCTGCTCCCAACTGCACTGTCAACTCAAGCATTACCTGCAACACTGATGTAAATCTGGGAGTGTTGCCTAACCCGGCCAGCCCGGGCAATAGTATGAATTTTAGTGTGACCTCCGGTGACGCCTCTACCTGTGTCAATGATGCCTGGACGCAAGGTTCAGTCACCAACTGCGGTCCGGGCTATCCCACCAGGACCTGCACTGCCCAAAATCCGGGTGCCAACTATGTCTGGACCCATTACTGGCAAAAATGCGAAGGAGCCTTAAACAACTGTTCTCCCTTATGTTCTAAAGCTGTTAATTTCAATATTATTCCTCCACAACCAACTACTTTGTATAATGCCGCCTGTCCTGCGCCCGGTACCGCCACTACCCTGTCCTGGAGCAGATCTCCCGGAGCAGACCGCTACATTTTAAACGTCCAGGGCAATTCATATAATCTCTATGACAGTAATCCTTCTGACCCGGCTGCTTTTACCACCTCTTTCACCGGCAATCCGGCTTTCATCGCCCCCGGCAATACCTACACCTGGGGGGTGCAGGCCTGCAAAGGCGGGTTTACCTCTTCAACCTGCAGTACCATCAAATACGGCACTTCCTTTACCTGCCAATATCCTGCCTGTCCGGATGGGGCAGGCACTCCCAAAGCCTGCGGCAGTATTCCGGATGCAGGAGGCAACCCCAATCCTTTTACCATTGGCTCATGCTCAGGCAAATGGGTCCGTGATCCGGGCAACCGCAATCCCAACTCCCCCGGCACAGGTTATCCGTATGACGGCTGGTGTGCTACCAATGTTAATCCGACCAGAGGCTATTGCTATCGCTGTGATACTTCCTCAGGCATTACCCCCTGGATCCAGATTTTAAGAGGAGATGTGCATTCCAATACCGGGATAAATGCCCCGGGAGGACCATAATTTCTTGACTTGACTTTAAGCCTATGTTAAGTCTACAGTTAAACTATACCCCTATATGAAGAGTTTAAAATCTAGCTTCAGGCAAGTTTTGATTTTAGTATTTGCCGCATTTATTGCCATCAGCGCAGTAATACTCATTGACAATAAATTCTTTTCCCCCACAAAACAGGAAGGTCAGGTAGCCGGTACTCAAGCCAATCCTTTACTGATAGATAATAAATTTTGCGATAACCCGGAAACTTCCGCACAAAAATCCTGTACCAGCTTTATCCCCTCTGCACTTGCTCAGGCAGTCACCACTTATCAGAATGTGGAAGGAGACGTAGCTATCAGCGGCAATATTGTCAATAAACTTTATGTGGCCGGCACCCAAGGAGGAGCTGATAATAGAAACTTTAAGGTAACTTATTCAGGGGGATCCTTAACAGGGACAGAATTTTCTGCCTTGACTAATCTTAATAATGCCGGCATAACCGGACTTATACAGAGCGGTTATACTGGCTGGACCGCCATGTATGCCAAAGCCGGTTCCACAAATAATTTTGCCGGTGTATTTAACGGTGAAGTTGTAGTAGCTGGAAATGGCCTTACCAATTATGATAGAGGCTTCAAAGTCTACTACCCTAACGGAGGTGGATTATTAAATACTGAATTTTCAGCTTTAACCCATCTAAACAACGAGGGTCTAAGCCTAAGCGGCTGGACCGCCATGTATGCCAAAGCCGGTTCAGCTAGTTATGCAGGAATTTTTAATGGGAATGTCCGAATTCATGGGACAGCTTGGACCACAAATGGCGCTTGGAGCGGCTCAGATAGTCGCTTTAAAAAGGATATTGAAAAAATTAATAATCCCCTAGATAAGCTAAAAATGCTTGAAGGGATAACTTTTAATTGGCGTAAAGACGAATTTCCGCAGATGAATTTTACAAACGGGCGCCAATACGGTCTCATTGCCCAGGAAGTGGAAAAAATTATCCCAGAGCTGGTTAATACAGACAATCAAGGCTATAAGTCAGTAGCTTATGATAAATTCACAGCCGTTCTCCTTGAAGCCATAAAGCAGCAACAAAAGCAAATTGACCAGCTTAAAAAAGAAGTCGAAGATCTTAAAACAAAATGAAGAGAATTATCTTCATCGTTGTCCTTTTGGTGATATCTGTTTTCCTGATTGCGCAATCTATATCCAAACCAGCCACAGCTGAAATTGCCACAGTATCCTTTACCCACATCAGGCACTGCTGAAATAAACTTAATTATTTCTTTTTTTTGGAAGGTTTATTTGAACAGACAAGGCAATTTTGGGCTGTGGGTAAAGCTAAAAGTCTGTCTTTTTCAATCTGCTTACCGCAGCCTTCACACTTACCGTAGGTTCCCAAGCGGAATTTGGCCAAAGTTGCCCGGATATTATTTTTCATCCTGATAAGCTGGCTTACAATCACCTGATTTTTGGAATGAGTATCTGCAATATATGAATCTGTCCCGGGCTCTGAGGACTCTGCTAAAGCAGGACTATTTACAGGATCATCCTCCTCAACCATCTTTAAATTCCTATCCAACTCCTGTTCCTGTTTTTTAAGATGTTTTTTTATAAAATCAAGTGTTTTTCCGGGAAAATCTAACATTTAGCCTCCTTAGTGTTTTTTTAAAATTTCTAATTCTCCAGCTGATTGCAACCGACTGATTATAACAGCTTTTAATAACTTTTTGCACTACCTCTTTTCTGACTTTTGGGCTTGTTATTATACCTACAAAAATACTTACAAATGCTTTAAATTGCCTAAGAGGATTTTGCTTTGTAACTTTATAGAAGATAAATAAACCTAAAAAAATTAGTATTATCGGAAAAAAGATTTGCTGATGATCCTGCTTAAAAGGTTCGAGGATAAGTTTAATAGCTCCTATATAGATAAGTCCCAGACTTGCAATTTTCCCCCGCAGATGAAAATGAGTGGCCTTAGACCAAATCTTCAGCAACACCAGAACAAGAAGCAATGCTTCTGCTATCTGAATAGGCCATCTTTTACCCACAAAACCCACCATATTAACAGCAAAAGGAGCTTTTGAGGCAGCCCCGATATAACATCCTCCCAAAAAGCAACCAATATCTGAAAAAATCAGCCCTCCTAAAAGCCCTACTATAGCAATATCTACAATATGTAAAAAATCGAGCTTTAAGCGTCTTGAAAAAAAATACAGACTGAGCCATCCGCCCAAAAAAGCGCCCCAGAAAGAAAAACCCGGGATTTTGCCCGGAAAAAATAGATCCAGCGGATTATCAATAAAAAGCGGCAAGTTCGCAACTGCAAAATATAGCCTTGCGCCAATCACGCCTCCCAAAAAAGTCAGCAGGATCAAATCCAGTGTTTTTTCCTCATTTAAATCCCAAGCCCGGGCAAGTCTCCAAACCAACATCATCCCAAAAAAAATTCCTATGGCTAAAAAAACGCTAAAGGAAGTAAGGCTAATATTGCCGATCGAAAAAAGCACCGGTAGCATATATTGCCTGGTAGCGTACCAAAATTTTGCCTTTGAATCAAATTGATCCTTCGACTATGCTCAGGACTACGCCAGAGGGATCAATAATGAGCGAAGGGAAGTCTGACTTCCCGAAGTCGAACTTATTGACAAAACGTGATAAACTTAAATCACGTTTTGTCATCCTGAATGATTAGTGAAGGATCTCCTCACTGATTCTGGATAAACCAGAATGACAGACTTTATTTATGACAGCCACAGCACATGCTTTAATCGGAGGCGCTATTGTCGCCTCTTTTTCAAATCCGGTAATCGGCATACCCCTTGTAGCTATCTCTCACCCTATTGCCGATTTAATCCCTCACTGGGATTTCGGCTTGGGCTGGAAGAAAAAAAGCAAATTACTGCTTTTTTTACAATCCTCTGCTGACTTAATTATTGGGATAACTTTAACTTTTATCATCTTTGGCAACAGCGTGGACCACCTTTATCTTGCTTTGGCTATATTTATGTCTGAATCATGGGACTTTTTACATATCCCCTATCTTTTATTTAACTGGAAATTTTTTCCCTTCTACACGTTTTATAAATTCGGCCACTTAACCAATAAACAAACAACTATGCCCTGGGGAATTATTACACAAGCCGCCTCTGTTACAGGATTAACTTTATTTTTAAGATTTATTCATTAACTCTTTTAAGAATTTATTAAATTCCTCACCAATCTCTGGGTGAGACCGCGCAAGCTCTACAACAGTCTTTAAATACTCCAGTTTGTTTCCGGTATCATAATACTTGCTGTTTTTAACAACCACCGTATATAAAGGCACTCCTTCTTTTTTTAATAAATTAATTGCATCCACCAGCCAAATTTCCCCGCCTTTGCCCGGCTGGACTCTTTTAAGAGCCCCAAAAATCTCCGGCGGTAAAATATATGCTCCGATCATAGCTATGTCAGAAGGAGCCTGATCAGGATCCGGCTTTTCTATAATCTCTTTAACTTTAAAAACATTACCCTCTACCGGTTCAATGTCTGCAATACCATAGCGCCTTAGGTCCTCTTTTTTATCAATTTTTACTCCGGAAATCACAATCCCGCCGTATTTTTCGTGCACGTCAATCATTTGTTTTAGTCTGGGTGGTTCTGCCAGAATAAACTCATCTCCCCAAATAACAGCAAACGGCTCATCTTCTATAACAGATTGCCCGGCCAACACAGGCGTTCCGTTGCCATAAGGACCCTTCTGGCGGATATAAATAAAGTTTGCAAGTTCAGAGATATGATTTAGCTGAGCCAGGATCTCTTCTTTTTGACCATTCATTAAAGTCTGTACCAGTTCCTCATTCGGAGCGTCAAAATGATCCTCGATTGCTCTTTTGGTGGCACCTGTCACAATGACAATATCATCTATGCCTGAATTCACTATCTCTTCCACAACATATTGAATAACCGGCTTATCCACAACAGGAAGCATTTCTTTGGGCATGGCTTTGGTTTGAGGGAGAAATCGTGTTCCAAAACCGGCAGCTGGGATTAGAGCCTTAGTAATTCTTTTCATTTATATAAAGATTATATATCCTTTGCTTTAAAAATTAAATTAACTAGTAGTTTATATCAAGTATTAGGTATTAAGGGTTTTAATGCTTTCTAGCCATAATACATACTACATAATACATGCTACTTAACCCGTTCTATATACTCTCCAGACCTGGTATCAACTTTAACTTTTTCTCCAATATTCATAAACATAGGGACTTTTACCACCAACCCGTTATCTAAAACTGCCTCTTTAAAAACATTGGAAACGCTGTTTCCTTTTTCCCCCGGCCCTGTTTCGGAAATTGTATAAACTAAGCTCATCGGAAGCTCCACCCCCATTGCTTCCTCGCCTGATACAATTAATATAACCTCTAACCCGTCTTTTAAGTATTTTGCTCCTTCTCCTATTACTTGTGAGGGTATGGAAAATTGTTCAAAAGATACAGGATCCATGAAATTAAAAATATCATTATCCCGGTATAAAAACTGGGCTTTTTTCTTTACTACATCTGCCTCTTCAACCCTAGCACCTGTAATGAAAGTTTTTTCCACCACGGATCCGGTTCTGATGTTTTTAACTTTTAGTTTGATAGTGCCTGAGCCACGCCCCATTTTAACGTGTTCATACGTTACAACCTGCAAAATATTTCCACCCTCTTTAAAATAGGCTCCATTGCGGAGCTCTGTAACATTTAAGGCCATATCTCTCCCTGTCATCCTGAGGCGATTAGCCGAAGGATCTAATTAATAAATTCTATCAAAAATTCCCAAAAAATTCATTAGTTAGAAATACTTGACAAAGCTTATAGGGCCCGCTATTCTACACCATATGACTGAAAGATTACCAAATACTCAAACAACCGCAGCAGCTCCAGTCACAGATGGATGGAGATTTTCCGCAGGAATATTTGAAGGTCCATATATGCAATCAAGAAACTGGAAAGGCGGAAAATATGAAGAATTTGATCTTCTTATACTACACATCTCTGGGTTTCGTCCAATAGTTGAATTGGTCCATCTCAAGTCCGCACGACCCGCAAAAAATATCAGAATAAATCCAAAGGACATTATATGGGGTTCCAATTCTATGACTACGCTTTTTGTTGATAATTCACCTGAACCCAGAAAACTTACCAGGAAACTTAGTGGAGTTTGTAGAAGATTTGGGTTGCCACGCTTACCTAGAGATTTACGTAGGGATATCGCGGAAATTACAGCTTATTCCCAAAAAGCAGCTTAAGCACTATTGCCGATGTACCATCCCACCTTACCATCCCACCTTCCAAGTGGATTAGCTTGACACCTATTCTTTAAGGAAATTTGCTATATCTTTTTTATCTCTTTTTAACCACCCGTCATTTGAATAGATTTGTTTTAAAGCTTAAGTTAAGTTTACTTAACTTTTGATTTGATGAGCGATAACTGGAATATTTTCAATCTTTTTTAATCTCTTCTCGTGGTCAACCGCAATCTTATCAACTTCATCCGCAAACTCCATTATAGTATCGGCCTTGGTATTTAGTTCATCCATCTTTTTTACCAATCTTGTCTCAAGTCTCCGGATGTCTTCCTTAACCACTCTAACATCTTCCTTAGTAGCTAACTCTCTGATGTCATCTTTAGTCACTAAAGACTTAGTCAGTCCGGCTATCAACTTAGTAATATCATCATCGGCCATAAATTGATATTAAGGAAAATTCGTACAAAAAACAAGACGGATTAAATGCATCAAAATTACTTTAAGAAATTCTCAATATTTTCCCGATCTCTTTTTAACCACTCAGCATTGGAATAAATCTGCTCCAAAGTTTGAGCTATAGTTCTTTTGGCCTCAGGAACCGTGTGTTTTTTAACAAAATTCTCTATATCTTTAGCATCTTCTACTTTTGTAAAATCCCCTGCCGGTTGAAAAACTCTGGTGAAGTAATGCCCCCCTGCATATCTTTCTTTTAAAATATTCCAGTTTTTCTTGACAAACTCCCAGGCTAAATACCGCCCCTTTGGGTTGCCCCAAACTGAGGCAATAATCTGCAAAGCATTTTGATACCGGACATCTTTTGAAAAAGAAAATTCCAGGGTTTTTTCCAAAATACTCTGACTTTGAAAAAGCCCGAGCGCTCTTCCTATCCTGTCTTTTTCCTGCTGGTTTGGTTCTTTTTTGTACATTCCCAGCAAATTATTAAAATCTTCAATTCCTCCATTTTCAGCAACCAGGTTATACACAACTCCTCTTAAGTCAGGATCAATTCTATTGTCATTCTGAGCGACTAGCGAAGAATCTCTGACTTTATTTGAGGTAACTTGCATTCGCAAGAGATCCTTCGGTCGCTTTGCTCTCTCAGGATGACATGCAAGGGAAAACATCTCTTGGGCTTTTTCGATTGTTTGACTGTCTCCAAAAGAACCTAATTTGTATAGGACCATACCCCGCAGCAACACATCTGTATGTTTTTCTCCTTTTTTCTTCTCCCAACCTATCTTGTGGGCAATATTTTCATAAATTGTTTTACCATATTTTTTAAAATCGTCGTAAAAAGATTCATATGCTAAAAGGGAATCCAGCTGAGAAAGCTTTCCAGTCAGCTCAAACCAGACTGTGTAATCCCTCTCGTTTGCATATTTCCGGGCAAATTCCAAAGCTTCGTTTGTTCGGCTTTGTCCTGCCTGGGCTAAATCAAAACTATCCCTGATAAGGCCTAACCGCTCAGGCGCAGATAATTTCTCCAGTTCAAGCTGCCTCAAACAATCTAAAGGATAATCAACCCGCACTAAAGACACTTCTCCGGCATTTAACTTCTCTCCGTCGTTAGGAATTGTCATGGTTTTTTTGTCCATTAAATAATTGTTGATGGGAATAGACCAAATGGTTTTATCTTTACTTTGCTTTTTAGAAATCCGGCTTGAGAAAAACCTGCTTTGTTCAAGCTCTAACTTTCCCCTTTCCCCTTTACCCTTTACCCTTACCACCGGGTGTCCTCCTTTGCCGGTCCAATTCCTCATCACTTTCAAAACCGGCTTGCCGGAAACTTTTTCCAACGCCTTCCATAAATCCGAGGTTTGCGCATTGCCATAAGCGTGCTTTTTTAAGTAATACTGCAAACCTTTTTGAAAATCTTTTGGCCCCAAATAATTTGCAAGCATCCTGATCACGCTGGCTCCTTTTGAATAAGACACCTTATCAAAAATTTCGGAAATTTCTGCCGGGTTTTTTACCTCTACCTCAATCGGATGAGTGTTTTTTAATGAATCCAGCGAAAAAGCCTCACTCATTTCTGTACCGACAAATTGGGTCCACACATCCCACTGGGGGAAAATATGATCAATTGCTAAATATTCAATATATGAGGCAAAGCCTTCATTCAGCCAAAGGTGAGTCCACCATTTCATGGTCACCAAATCCCCAAACCACATATGGGCAAGCTCGTGTGCAATCACCAAAGCTACCCATTGTTTATTGCCTGCAGATGATTTTTCTTCATCTATAAGAATTGTTGATTCCCGGTAGGTAACCGCTCCCCAGTTTTCCATTGCACCCGCTGCAAAATCAGGGATCGCTATCATATCTAAAACCGGCAAAGGATAGTCTATTCCAAAATAATCTTCGTAAAAATCCAGACATTTAATGGCTACATCCAAGGCAAATCTGGCTTGTTCTTTTTTACCGTGAGTGGTAAAAACCCTAATAAGGCAACCGTTTTTAGCTTTGCCTTCAATATTTTCAAAATCCCCTACAATAAATGCCAAAAGATAAGTAGACATTTTCGGGGTTGGAGCAAATTCAATAATTTGGTAGCCTGACTCATGTTCTGAGACTACGCTTTCGACCGTATTTGAAATAGCCTTGTGCTCTTTTGGGATTATCAAACTTACCTCAAAAACAGACTTTTGATGAGGTTCATCAATACAGGGAAAAGCCCTTCTGGCATCTGTTGCCTCAAATTGAGTGGTGGCCATATATTTTTCTCTTCCTTCGTGTTCATATTTACTCCTGTAAAAACCTCTCATCTTATCGTTTAAAATGCCCTTAAAAATAAGCCTTAATTGACCTTTACCTGCCTGCAAACTTTTAGGGAAAACAAAAGCTGCGGTTTCCCTCCTTTTATCATAAGAAATTTTTCCTGCCCAGACTTCTTTGTTTGCGTGAATAAATTCTGCTGACTCTATTTCCAATTCTGCTGAGTGAAGGGTAATTTGTTTTACGGATTTTTCCAAAGATAAATGAATCGTCTCCTCGCCGGTAAAGGTAAATTCATTCAAATCAGGCTTTAAAGTAATTTTATAATGCTCAGGAATTACGTGCGATGGTAATCTGACGCTTTTAGTTTTACTTCTTATATTTCTTTTCAACTTCATGTTGGCTATTTTCTCCTACAGCTTGTAAGAAGTCAATTGCACGTATTATAGTCGATCGACAAATATGCGTGCACTACCCACATCTTTGGAAACCAGCACTAACAGTCCTTTAAAAAGTTGTTTTTATTTTACGGAACGTCTTTGGTTCACTTTAGGAATCGAAGTTGATATAATAAACTCCAGTTTAATGCCGAGGTGATGGAATGGCAGACATGATAGACTCAAAATCTATTGATCGCAAGATCATGAGGGTTCGACTCCCTCCCTCGGCACAAATTAACTTCTGAAGATTTACTTTTTGGAAATATCCTGATAATCTAACTTTCAATGAAACTTGTAATCGGGCTTGTGGGAGAAAAAGGCAGCGGCAAGCAGACCTTTGTAAATTTTTTAAAAAAGATTGTCCTTCGACAAGTTTACAGTGAGTGCAATCGAACTGCTCAGGATAAACCCCTCATTATCCGGCAGGTCAGATTTTCTGATATTTTGGCTCAAACTTTAATTATGTGGGATATCCCGATTTCCCGGGCTAACTTACAAAAACTCTCTTTGGTAATGAATGATGCTTTTGGCCAGGGATCTTTAGCCAATGCTGCCAGGTTCTCCATTGAAGGAGACAGCGCCGACATTATTATTTTTGACGGCATCAGGCGTCCGGAAGAGTTGAATCTGGTCAAAAGTTTAAAAAATAATATCTTAATTTATATCAGCGCCATGCAGGATCTAAGATATCAACGTCTTAAAACAAGAAGCGAAAAAGTTGGAGAGACAGGCTTAACTTTTGAACAATTTTTAGAAGAGGAAAAATCCCCTGCTGAAAAAAATATTCCGGGCCTTGGTAAAGGAACCAATCTAAAAATAGAAAATAACGGCAGTCTGGAAGATTTTAAACAGAAAATTCAACAAATATTCAACAAAATCCTTTAATATTTGTAATACTTTGTAAGTTAAGGTATGAAACGACGAATTAATTCTTCGCGTATTTGCTGAATTTCTGCATCGAATCTAACCATCTCAAGCCTAGTTGATCTCCGGATCCAATTAATTAATTTGGCTGTATCTTCAGGAGAAGAAACTTTAGAAATATGAGGATTATTTTCCAAACTTTTGGCTGGTCTTAAATGTATCCCCTGTGCAGGTCTTAAAGCCGGAGGAAGGTTTTCCTTATTATTTGGATTCATATCCTATATTATATCACATTATGAATCTGCAGCTGCCTTAACATCTTCTTTTGACTTAGCCTTAGCTTTTTCCATACCGTAAAACTTAGTCCTATCCGCTTTAAAGAATAAGTTTATTTCTCCCACAGGGCCGTTTCTGTGCTTTTGAATATCCAAAGTCACCTGTTCTATTTGTTCAGGGTCTTCCCGGTATATAAACATCACTACGTCTGCATCCTGCTCAATAGCTCCGGATTCCCTTAAATCCGCCAGCTGAGGCTTTCTTGTTCCCCTTTGTTCAACTGCACGGGAAAGCTGTGAAATAGCAAGAACCGGAATTTTTAACTCCCTTGCCAGATTTTTTAAATTCTGGGAAATTTCCGATACTTCCTGCACCCTGTTTTCTAAATTCCGCCCCTTAACAAGCTGTAAATAATCAACAATTAAAAACTTCAACCCGTGCTCTATTTGCAGTCTTCTTGCTTTTGTTCTCATCTCAGAAATTGTGATTCCGGGAGTATCGTCTATAAATATAGGCGCCTCTGCCAACTCTCCCATTGCCAATGAAAGCTTGTCAAAATCACTCTCTCCTAGCCTGCCTGTTTTTAATTTCCATGCATCAATGTCTGACTGCCCGATAAGCAGCCTGTCTACCAGTTCTTCCTGACTCATTTCCAACGAAAAGATACCGACCGGCAAACCAGCAGAAACTGCTACGTATTGTGCTATATTTAAAGCCATCGAAGTTTTTCCCTGACCGGGCCGGGATGCCAAAATGATTAAATTTGAATTCTGCATACCTGCTAATTTGGAATCCAAATCCCTAAAGCCTGTAGGCACACCCCGTAGCTTGCCGGAAGTTTTTTGCAGTTCATCAAGCCGGTCAAAAGATTCTGTTAAAGCATCTTTTATCGGCCTAAAGTCCCTGCTGACATGTGCCTGCGAGATAGAAAATATCCCGGCCTCCGCAGATTCCAAAAGCATCTCTACAGACTCTGTTTCATCATAAGCTTTTTGAATAAGAGTAGTTGCCTGAGCAATCAGGTTTCTTCTTACTGCATGATCCCTGATTATTTTCGCGTAATGTTCAATATGAGCGGAGGTGGGAACAATATTTACAAGCGATGCCAGATACGCCGAACCTCCGATTTTGTCATAAAACCCCTGTCTTTTTAACTCTTCCGTAACCGTAACCAAATCAATTGGCTCCCGCCTCTCAAACAACTTCTGCATTGCCTCAAAAATAGAACCGTGCTGTTCGAACCGGTAAAAATTGGAGGCATGCAGCAGCTCTGAGATTTTTACAATCGCATCTTTATCAATAAGAAGCGCGCCTAATAGGGATTGTTCTGCTTCTATACTTTGTGGTGGCAATTTAGTTACGTTGGTCATGTTTAAGGGAATCCTTGATTCCGTGGGGATCCTTCGCTTCGCTCAGGATGATTTTGCAAGCAAAATCACCTGTGGTTCTTCGGGCAGTTTTTCTTTTGTTATTGTCAGCTTCGGGACAGCGGTAACAGCTTCAGCGCCCATTTCTTTCAAAAACCCTTCCACTCCCTCCAGCTCAAATTTTAAGCCTTCTGTTTTGTAATGCATCGGGATAATTATTTTAGGCTCCAATTGGGAAACAATTTCTGAAGCGGTCTTGGAATTTATTGTATACACAGAACCAACCGGAATAAGCAGGATGTCTGTTTCGCCGATTTGCGCAACCTGTTCTTCTGTTAATTTGGATTGCCCTAAATCCCCAAGGTGAACAATATTTAAGTTGTCAAAAAGTATATGAAAAATAGTATTAGTTCCCCGTTCAGCACCCTGCGCGTCATCATGAAAAGATTTAATACCGGTAATGACCACTCCGGCAATTTCATATTCTCCCGGACGGGTAAAAGTCATCGGAGTTTTTTCTGATGCTATATCAGAAACAGCTTTAAAATTGTTATGGTCATTGTGGTCATGCGAGACTAAAACCATATTGGCAAAAAAATCTTTGGGAAGCTTAAGACCGGTATAGTCAGGGTCAAATGGATCCATGATTACGCTGGCATTTTTGCTCTTTAATTTAAAACAGGCTTGTCCATACCAGTAGATATCCATTATGGAAAGAATACTAACAAAAAGTTATTTACCAAACAATATGCTAAAATAATTTAGCATGAAATTAGGACAAAAAATCTCCTCCGCGCAATTTATTTGGTCACAAATTTTAATCCTGGCCATTGGTCTTAGTTTTCTTGCAGGAATCTATTACATTGTAAATATCCAATACCCGCAACCCAAAACCCTTTTCTCAAACGGACCTGTCACCACTGCTCCTAAATCCCTCCGGCTGGAACTTGAACAGCCGACCGAAGATCTCTTATCATATTCTTCCACCGTAGTTGTCTCAGGAAAAACAAGTCCGTCAAAAGATATTTTAATCTCACAAGACATGGACGATACCATCATTCAATCAAAACCTGATGGTTCCTTTTCTGCTGTTTTAAACTTAAACGAGGGCGTTAATAAAATCACTGTAGCTGTCTTTGATTCAAAAGGAGATTTCAGATCTGCCGAACGGACAATATACTATTCAAAGGAGAAACTATGATGAAATATCAAATATCAAATATCAAATATCAAAATTACAAATCAAAAATCAAAAACTTTTTAAATTTTACATTGTCATTTTGCATTTTGCTTTTTACATTTTTAATTCTATCCCTGCAACCGATCTACGCTTTGGAATCTACACCATCAGCTGATATCAAATCAAAACTCGAGGAGCTAAAAAAAGAGATTGCATCAAAAGCTGCCCAGCTAAAACAAGAGGTGGGCCGTAAATTAAAAGACAAAGCTTATGCAGGCAAAGTTAAATCAAAATCAGACAATTCCTTAACTTTAGCCGCCCCTTCCGGACCTAAAATAGTCAGCATAAATCAAGACACGGTCTTCGAAAGCTTAATCAAGTCAAAACAAAAGTTAAGTCAAAAAAGCATCTCTTTAGAAGACAACGTAGCCGCCTTGGGAGACGCAGATGAAACAGGAGTGTTAATTGCCAGAAAAATTGTGCTGCTGCCAAATGCCAAAAGCGAAAAGCCAAAAACTTTTCTCTGGGGTCAAATAGTCTCCACCTCGGATAAATTGGTGACGTTAAAAGATAAGAATTCTAAAAATATCACCGCGCGTTTGCCTGCTTCTTCAAAAGCAAAGATAAATGATACGGTAATCCTTACCGGCAGCATGGATGAAAATGACATTTTTGATACTGGCTTTGTTTATGTAATGTCCCAGGGAGTAAATCTAAAACCTAAAAAAACAGCCACACCTTCTGCCAAAGTCGCGTCTCCGTCTGCAAAATCCACATTGCCATCCGCAAAACCGGCTGTTAAAAAGACTAACTAAACTCTACTTTTCCTGTTTCTAAAAAGCTTTCAGCTTCTGATTTGTCTTTTACCACATCAACCGCTCTCCAAAACCCCTCATCTTTAAATCCTAAAAATTTTTCTTTGGGTATTTTAGGAAAAGTTTCTTTTTCATGATCTCCCATTTCAGGCAGCATTGGCTCTACCTCTTTATTGAAAAGATAAATACCTCCATTTATCCAATAAGGCAATTTTGGCTTCTCTTCAAATCCGGTAATCTGGTTTTGCTCATCAACTTTTACCACACCCCATCTTGAGATATAGGGAACCAAAAGCAGGGAAACAAGAGCTTTTTTGTCAAGATGATTATTTATCATATTGGTCAAATTTAGTTTAGTAATAATATCCCCGTTGCAAACCACCACGTTATCCTCGCCTGCAATTAAAGGACTTTGAAATGCCTTTTTTATGCCTCCTCCTCTGCCCAAAGGAGTTTCCTCAATGGAATAGTCCACTTCTATGCCGAATTTAGACCCGTCTCCAAAATACTCCTGCACAACTTCATGCATATAGCTGACAGTGAGTATAAATTTTGTAATACCGTGAGCTTTAAGCCACTCTATTTGCCATGCAAGTATCGGTTTACCTGCCACCTCTACCATTACTTTAGGCCGGTCATTGGTATAAGGCCGAAGGCGCTCCCCTTTTCCGCCTGCCAAAATTATTGCGCTTTTTACCATAAATTTTATGTATATAACATACAATAAACCTCTTTAGGTTTGCAATTGGTTAAAAATAGGTTTAAAATTCGCAGTATAGACCTATGAATGAAAGAGATGTAACAAAATCCCCATCAGCAGTTGCTGTAAAGCCTGCAAACACGCCTGCTGTGGTAAGGGCTGTTTCATACAAAATAGATGTAAAAAATCCCGGGGATTTGCCGCAATATGCGAGTACCGTTATTGCTTTCAATAACGCCGGGATGTCTTATGAACCCATTGCCAATGCAGGAGAGCATATCGGAGACACTGTAACAATTCATGAAGCAGATGCCCTTGTGCGGCAAGGTTGGCAAAATACTGCCGGAATTGATGTCAAAGAAAATCAGATAACTGCCTGGCAGGATAGGGGCGAAATAGTGATTACAAACTCCCCTCAGTTTCCAGTCTTTAACCAACCAGTCAGCGGTCAGGAAATAGCAGTTGCTTCAAATAGTTTAACCCAAAAAACAGACGTATTAGAAGGAATAAGGATAGTAAGCACCTCTACCACAAGCCTGCCAAGCTCAGATAATGACGGGCAGTTAGAAAACAATCCCTATTTAAAACCCCAGGAAGAACTTCAAAAAGCAGCCTAACCGATAGTAAGTTTGTGGTATAATATAAAAGTTATGATTAAGATAAATTCTGTTGAAAATAATTGGCATCACACCTCCCTCTCAGGCGGTGTGCTTTTTGTGGTTTAAAAATTAGAACTCTAATTTTAAAAATCCGACACCCCGCCATGGCGGGGTTTTTTAGTGGAAAAAATATGAAACTACCAAAGCTATATGCTTTAAATAAAAAACTAAAAATAGATTTATCCCTAAGTGAAAATCCCTTGGGATGCTCACCTAGTGTATTTCGGGTTTTACGAAAGAATATTAATTTAATTACAGAATATCCCGATCCATATGCCACTAAATTAATATCAAGTTTTTCAAAAAGGTTTAAAGTATCAGAAAAACAAATCCTTTTAGGAAATGGTTCTGAAAGCTTAATTGATCTGGTATGTCGGGTCTTACTTAACCCAGAAGACGAAGTTGTCTTACCCGAGCTAACTTTTCCTTTATTTGAAAAAGCAATTCTCTTAAACAAAGGAAAACCTGTTTTTATAAAAATGAAAGAAGATTTCCAAATAGATCTTCAAGCTTTAAAAAATCGCGCCTCCAAAAACACTAAGTTAATCATTGTCTGCAACCCCAATAATCCCACCGGCAAATCATTAAAACCTGTAATGCTTTTGGATTTCATTAAAAGTGTGAAACCTATTCCTGTTTTAGTTGATGAAGCTAACATAGAATTCGGAGGAAAATCAATAATCAGAACGGTCAAAAGAAACATCAACTTACTGGTGCTTAGAACCTTTTCCAAAGCTTATGGCTTAGCAGGACTGCGGATTGGATTTTTAGCTGGACCGAACAATCTAATTACAAGACTTAAACAATTTAGCCAGCCTTTTCCTCTAAATAGCTTCGTGGAACAAGCAGCGATTACTGCTTTAGAAGATCAAGACTTCCTTGAGAAAACCAAAAATTTCATGACTGAAGAACGGGAATTTTTAACATCAGAACTTAGAAAGCGCAACTTTACGGTTTTTGAATCAGAGGCAAATAATCTTTTAGTTAAAGTAAACAGCATTTTCTCTTCTGCTACCAGATTTGTGCAGTTTTTAAATAAAAATGAAGTTTCTGTTGTAAATGGCAAATCATTTAGAGGTTTAGGAGACAGCTTTATCCGAATTTCTCCAAGAAGGAGAAAAACCAACCGGTTATTTTTAAAGACCATTGATAAAATACTTTCCAATATGGATAATGGAGGGACTTATGATTAAGTAATTAATCCCACCTGGAGGGTGGATTAGCTTGACACCTGCTCTTTAAGGACTGTGTCTGACCTTAAACAGCTTGTAGCATTTTTCTAAGTCGGCTGCTGATAAAATCTCTGGATTTAGGATGCTCTACAAACTGATCTGATTTTGTAGTTAAATAACTGCCTATATTTTCCAGCTTTCCTCTTAAAGAACCTTCAACATGACAAACATTGATAACTTCATTTAACATTACACCAAACCCCTTAGGAGCTCTAACTATTTCATCAAGCGCAATCGATCTTCCCGAAGCAACAATCTCATCTTCATAAATGCTTGGTAAATGAAGACCTCCTGCCCTCCATCCGCAAAAGTCTGATGCAGGAGAAACTCTTTCTGTATCATCCCAAGCATGAAAATCTATCAGATGAACCCTGCCTAAAGCATTAACTAACACATGATCTAAAGTAATATCCTGATGAACTACTCCTTGAGAATGTATGTAATCAATCAAATCAACTAATCCCAACAAAATTTCAACTGATTTTTCCTTTGCCAGTTCAACCGAAAAATCTAAAAGTTTCACAATCGGTGATGCAGAAAAATGGTTCACAACCATGTAGCCAAAAACACCAACAGGTGTCTCAAATTGACCGACTTTGTAACATTTTGGGATTGCGAATGATCAAGCTTAGATAAACCCTTCGCTTCCCGCTCGTAATGTTCCAATTTACCACCAAAACGAATGCCTGCATCTAACCCTTGGTATAAGCCAACTACATAAGCTGATCTATGAATAGAATCCATCGCGGTATAACAAATAGCAGCATTTGAAACACCCACTGCTTCTAGTGCAGGTAAAATCCTTGCTTTTTCAATTGTACTGTTTCCTAATCGTACTAATTCACATTGACTCATGAGTTCTCCAGTATAGCAAATAGACAACCGATAGTAAATTGACAGGCAATAATTTTGTGGTATACTACTTAATACAACTGAATATCAAAAGCGTTGAGTGAAGTCACGATTCACGAGCTGATTCTCAAAATAGAGTCCGGAAGTTTAACCGTTAAATAAAACAGACGATGTTGGAAAACCAAAGTCGCCACCAAGAGTTCTTAGAAAGCAATTTTTAAGAGAAACAGGATGGGACCGCGGGAGGTCCTTTTTTAATGGAAGTTTGTGCGGACACCTTCGAGGTGGGAAGTTAAACTTCAAACTTTATTTAAGCCTCTCGTTCCTTGTATTTATGTTCTTGTCATTCTGAGCATAGCGAAGAATCTCAAGATTTATAAATGCAGCGAATGGGAGGTTTTTTTGTGGGTTGAAATGTCTAAATGACATTTCAACGGGTGAACATCGTTTTATCGCCAAAAAGGCGAAATATAAATCAAAAGTTCACCCAGGATTCATTTATGAAAGGAGGTGACGAAAAATGAAAGAAATATTAAGAAAACCGCAAATAGGGGTCATGGGATCTGCTGCGGACTTGAGCTATTCAAAAGAAGTAGAACAATTAGCTGAAGAAACCGGGTTTTATATCGCTCAGGCAGGAGCCACTTTAATGTTTGGAGCTGAAAGGGATTGTGATTCCCTCTCCACTGCTGCATGTAGAGGAGCCAAACGTGCAGGAGGTTTAACTGTTGGTGTCACTTATGGCAAGGGACTAGATAATGTGGTAGCTGATTATACTGATATTATTATTGCTACCGGAATGGAGCGCGGCGGAGGAAGAGAATTCGTTCTCTCCTTAAGTTGTGATGCTTTAATTGCTATAAGTGGAGGTTCAGGAACTCTTAATGAGCTTGTTGTAGCGTACCAAGCCAATATTCCAATGGTAGCTATTAAAGCCACAGGCGGCTGGAGTGAAAGACTTGCCGGAGAATACTTTGACGCAAGGAAAAGATTACTAGTTGAGGCGGCAAGAACACCCCAAGAAGCAGTAGATATAGCCATGGAAAGAATTACGGCCAGAAGAAAGGCTATATAGTTGTTAATAATGGGGCGGTTGATATTTAGAATTTCCCGCCTCATTATTCCTTATTTGAGTTGGAATTAGCTTTATGATAACATTATAGGATTAAAAATATGAATGTAGAAAAATTGTCATTAGGAATACAAAAACCAACAGGTAAAACAAACCTGGGGGAAGAAACTGTTGCTTTGCTTGCAGCAGGAGAGCTTTCGTGGAAATGGACCGAAGAAAGAAGAGATTTTGGACCCACAAATCTAGAGGGACTAGAAATTGTGTTGATGCGAAATGGAGATCTCGTTCCAGAATGTGTTCGCGGAGATGTTGATTTGGTTGTTACAGGAAGAGATAAGCTCTGGAATTACGATTACCCCAATCAATTAATTGAGGTTGCGAATCTTGGCATTAGTCCATGCAATGTTGATTTGTGTGTACGTCAAGATTTTCCTTATACAAAATTAGAAGATTTGAATAATCGAACTATTGCAACCAGCTATCCAAAAGGGACTAAAAGATGGTTTAATAAACAAGGAATAAAAGTAAAGACTATTCCTTACGAGGGTGGTGAGGAAACCTCTGTTGCCAGAGGAAAAGCAGTAGCCTGTGTAGTTGTAGCAGCAAGCGGCAAAACTATAAGAGATAACGAGTTGCAAACAGTTGCTACTTTAATACAATCTGAAGCTTTAATGCTTGCAAATTCTGATCTTAAAAATCGTGGTAATCAAACTCAAAAAGTAGCTTGGAATTTTTTTAGAATGCTGGTAACAGGTCTTTGGAGTACGCAATATGTTATGGTAGATGCAAATTTACCACTTCTTGATGATGCAACACTAGCTTCATTGCCCTGTGCAAAATCCCCAACGATTTCCAATTTACAATCAGGAGGTATAGCAACCAAATTGATGATCCCAAGAAACAACCTTCAGGAAGCCCGCTTAAAAATATACCAAACAGGAGGAGAAGAATTGGGCCAATATGACATAAAAAGATTACCTAACTTAGACGAACCACAAGTAACAGCACTGATGAGAGCGATATGGCCTGAATGGGAACTTCCTACTCCTCCCTGGTCCTATTTAATTACTTAATTTGTTGGTAATATTTAATTATGTATGGCTAAAATTAAAGCACAAACATTAAAAGGATTCAGGGATTTTTTGCCGGGTGTGGCCAGGAAACGGCAGTATGTTATTGAAAAACTCAAAAAGGTTTTCGAATCTTTTGGATTTGAGCCGCTCGAGACTCCCGCTTTGGAGTATGAAGAAATTCTTTTGGGTAAATACGGCACTGAGGGAGATAAATTAATGTATCGTTTTACTGATAATGGCGGCCGGAAAGTGGCTTTAAGGTATGACCAGACTGTACCTTTGGCAAGGGTTGTAGCAGAATACCAAAACCAATTGCCGATGCCGTTTAAACGTTACCAAATTCAGCCTGTCTGGAGGGCTGAAAATACTCAAAAAGGCAGATTTCGGGAATTTATGCAGTGCGACATTGATACAGTTGGCACCAATTCTCCCCTTTCTGATGCAGAAATTATTACAGCAGTCAATGTTTGCCTAAAAGCTCTTGGATTTAAAAATTACAAAATCCTAATAAATGACAGAGGTGTTTTGTTTGGTCTCACTGTAAACAAAGTCATCCCTCAAGATAAAGTAATTCCAGTAATGATAGCACTGGATAAACTTAAAAAGATTGGTCCGGAAAATGTCATTACTGAAATAGAGAAGGCTGGATTTAGCAAAGAAGAAGCTAAAGATATTATAGATAAAACAAAAATTGCTCAACCAACCGCTAGTTTACAAGAAATTATTAACACAAGCAAGAAATTAGGAGTTGCTGAAGAAAAAATTGAATTTTACCCATTACTTGTTCGGGGATTAAATTATTATACTGGGCTAATCTTTGAAGTTGAAATAGAAGGTTATACTGCAGGTTCTGTAGGAGGCGGAGGCAGATTTGATAATTTAATAGGCATGTTTGTAGGAAGACAGATTCCGGCTGTTGGTTTTGCTTTTGGCTTTGACCGACTTATAGAGGCTATGGATCAATTAGATTTATTTCCGAAAGATCTTATTACCACCAAAGTTTTGGTTACTGTTTTTTCAAAAGAACTGGAGTCAGAATCCACTAAGGTATGTTCCAGTCTTCGCTTAAGTAATATTAACTGCGAACTCTGGCTTGATGCTGAAAGTAAACTCGATAAACAGCTAAAATATGCCGATCAAAAAGGCATTCCATACGTTATAATCATCGGTCCGGATGAAGCCAAAAATAATACTCTAACTTTAAAAGACCTCAATCCGCCGGCTGGCGGAAAAACTCAGGAAACCCTTTCACTTGACGAAGCCATTCAAAAACTGACATGATTAGCTAATTATGTCTTCACAAATACTAAGACAACCTATTCCTTATCTTGCCTTAATCCTTGCACATCTTATCTGGGGCGCTAACTTTGTGGTGGCAAAAATCACCCTGCAGGAATTTCCTCCCATGACTTTGGCTCTTCTGCGATTTTCTCTGGCTTCTCTTCTTTTAGCCCCATTTTTCTTAGCAGAAACAAAAAAAGTAAAAATTGACAAAAAAGACCTTCCAAAATTAATTGCCATCGGCGTTTTGATAATCACTTTAAACATTACTTTTTTCTTTGAAGGAATCAAAAGAACTACCGCAATAGATGCATCTATCCTTACTTTAATCATCCCCATGCTTTCCGTGCTTTTGGGCTGGTGGTTTTTAAAAGAGAAAATTTATCTTATTAATTTAGTTGGAGTAGGATTAGGGCTTACAGGAGCTGTAGTCATCATCGGGCTGCCTCAAGTCTTAACCGGCAATGTTTCATACGATATGATTTTAGGCAATATTTTGATAATTTTAGCCTCCACTTCGTGGGTTATCGGAGCAACTATTTCAAAAAAGATTTTAAAGAAATATCCATCTTTAATAGTGACAGCGATAGCTTTTTTAGTCGGCACTGTCACTATGTTTTTACCGGCAGCTTTTGAGTACATTAAAAACCCCGACTGGGTAAGCCAAATAACTATTTTGGGGCTTTTAGGTCTTGCATTTATGACTCTTTTATCCTCTATCTCTGCCTACTTCCTGTTTGAATGGGGGCTTGCAAGGACATCCATTGCTACAGCTGATCTTTTCCAATATATAGAACCCCTTATGGCAGCAGCTTTGGCCGTAACTATTTTAGGCGAAGTGCTGTCTCCCACTTTTCTCGCAGGTGCAGTCTTAATCGCAATCGGGGCATATCTGGGAACGCTGGCCAAAGAAGCCCACCACCGGCATCACAAATTCCACCGGGTATAAATTAGGCTTTGAATTTTGAACTTATTCTGATATACTACGTAAAATATGAGAGCAAATATTCATCCTAACTGGAATCCGGAAGCCAAAGTAACTTGTGCTTGCGGAGAAACTTTTACAACCGGCTCAACTGTGCCGTCAATCCGCGTGGAAATCTGCAGCAAGTGTCATCCGTTTTTTACAGGTCAGCAAAAATTCATTGATACCCTGGGACAAGTGGATAAATTCTATAAAAAGACTGAAATTGCCAAAGTAAAACAGGAAGAAAGAAAGAAAGTTTTAGAAGCAAGAAAATCGCGAATTGATGATAAAAAGAAAGAAAGACCAACATTGAAAGATTTACTTATGCAAGCCCGCAAACACGCCCCTTCTTAGAAAGTCTTCAGTCATCAGTCGTCAGTCATCAGATTTTCTGTTATATTATGTTTAGTCTGATAGCTGAAGACTGAAAGCTGATGTCTATCATGGATTATCTAAAAGAACAAATCAATCACATAAATAAACGAATCGAGGAAGTAAAATCGCTTCTTGATGACCCTGAAATTGCTGAGCTTGCAAAGGAAGAAATTGCGGAACTGGAGAAACAAAAAGAAGCTTTACAGTCATCAGTCGTCAGTCCTCAGTCATCAGAAAATTCAGAAAGTCTGACGACTGACAGCTGTATATTGGAAGTAAGAAGCGCTGCCGGAGGCGATGAGGCAGGAATCTTTGCAGGCGATCTACTCAGAATGTATACAAGATTTGTCCAAAACCAAGGATGGAAAATAGAAGAGTTAGACAGGTCTGAAGGCAAGCTGGGCCAAATTAAGGAAGTTGTGCTCAAAGTTAAAGGAAAAGATGTATATAACAAACTAAAATATGAGTCAGGCGTTCACCGGGTACAAAGAGTACCCACTACAGAATCCTCCGGAAGAATTCATACTTCAACAGCAACTGTAGCAGTGCTGCCGGAGGTTACTGAAGCTCAGGTAACTATCAATCCATCTGAGATAGCCTTTGAAGCCTTCCGATCAGGAGGCGCAGGAGGGCAAAATGTTAATAAAGTCTCAACAGCAGTCAGACTTACTCACATCCCTACCGGCCTTGTAGTAACCTGTCAGACCGAAAGATCCCAGCTTCAAAACAGGGAAAATGCCTTGAGTCTGCTTCGTTCAAGACTTTGGGAAATAGAACAACAAAAATCGACAGGAAATATAACCGAGCAAAGAGCAATTCAGGTCGGAACCGGGGAAAGAAATGAAAAAATCAGAACTTATAATTTTCCCCAAAACAGGATTACGGATCACAGAATCGGAAAATCCTGGCATAACTTGGACCGGATCCTAGAAGGAGATCTAAATGATATTATTAATTCTCTTAAAGGGGACAACGAGGGGTGACAGCGAGGAGGGAGTCCCGGCGCGTAGCCGGAGGAGCGAAGCGATCGAGGATGCACGCTGGGAAACCAAGCTGGCAGGACCCCGAGTTCCCGCAACAATACCAAAAAGGTTATGTTGAATTCTACAAGTTAAAATTTAAAGTAACTCCGGATGTACTGATTCCCCGGCCTGAAACAGAACTTTTGGTAGACGCGGCGCTGGATTGTATTAAGTATTATGTATCAAGTATTAAGAGTAAAAACATTTTAGTTTTGGATGTAGGAACAGGCAGCGGAAATATAGCAATCTCCATTGCAAAAAACATCTCAGACCTCTCAGGTCTCATGCAGCCGACCTGCGAGGTGCACATCATTGCCACGGATATTTCGCAAAAGGCTTTAAAAATAGCCAAACAAAATGCCAAACTGCACGGTCTCTTAGATAAAATTAAATTTATTAAAAGCAATTTGCTTTCCCGTCTTAACTATACCCTGCCTCCGAAGGAGGGGCGTGTTAACCCTAAACCCTTAGGCAACGAAGTTGCCGCAAGCTCCGCTTATACCCTAATTATAGTTACCAATCTTCCTTATATACCAGCCGCCCGTATTCCCTATCTTGAATCTTCTGTTAAAAATTTTGAGCCGCTAATTGCCTTAGACGGCGGCGAAGACGGCTTTGAGCTTTATAGAAAATTATTTGCTCAACTTGTCAAAAAAGGACTTAATCCAACGCTTTTGATAGGCGAGATCGACTATACGCATGGAGAATTAGCCGCTCTAACAGCCCAAAAATATTTTCCAGATGCAGAAATAGAGGTAAAAAAAGATTTAGCACACATGCAAAGAATATTAACAATGACCAATAAATCTGACAGCTCTCATTGACAGCCTTCCCATCACTTGTGCGGTATGTATTAATGGGCTCTCTGCTAAAAGTTGATAAGAATTACTGTACCAACAAATTTGCGCCTCTGATAAAGATAAACTCCCGTTAATCCTAAAACGATTATTATCAATAGCTAGACTCCTCTTAATCCAATTGCCCAAACTTGTAACGCATAATTCCCTAACTTCCCCATATACCTCCAGCCTGGTCTGATCACTCGTTCTCCAGCCTTGTTTTTGTAAAACGCCTGCCAGATCGCTTGCCGGATACAAGTGGTCATCTGCATCCGCTAAACAAATAAATCTTTCCCCCAATAACATCTTATACCTGTCAAGGCGTAGGATTTCTTCCATAACCCCGGTATTAAAAAAAATACTTCCTCTTTCTGGTGGTTTATCAATCTGCGATTGCGTCAAACAAGAAAAATACAACAAGCATGCACCTTTCTGCTTTGCAAGCCAACTCACCCTGCTATCCCAACATTGAAAAAGACCCTGATAAGCATCAGGTTGTTCCCTGCGATTATTCCCAATCTGGCTAAAACCAGGATGAATTAAACCGTCTAATCGGCTTACAGATATTTCGCTCATAGAAAAATTATTGACTGGGCAGTTCCTGCAGAGTAGCTGTGACGTTTCTTTCGTTTCTATCCCTCCAAACCGTTAAAATAAGGGTATCTCCTATCTTTTTATTTCTGATAATTTCCGAGATTTTTGTTTCCGAATCAACTGCTTGTCCGTCAATCTTAGTGATAATATCACCTGCTGCAATGCCTGCTATTTGGGCAGACGACCTTTCTATCACTTCCTGAATATATGCCCCCTGCGGAACCTCATTCATGATCGCCACATCCTTGGATATAAAGCGGTAATTAATACCTAAAAACGGCCTGGACACCGAACCTTTTTGAATAAATTCATCAACTATTTTTCTAACCGAATTTATAGGAATGGCAAACCCGATATTTTGAGCTCCTTCGGTTGTAGCCACGTTTACTGCTATCACCTGTCCAGCAGAATTCAAAAGCGGCCCGCCGGAATTACCCGGATTAATAGCCGCATCTGTTTGTATCAAATCATCCAGAGATTCTGAAGAGCCGGAAAAAGGATCTCCAGCCACCACTCTTCTGCCCATTCCTGACACAACCCCTGTCGTCACAGTATTGGTGAATCTTCCCAAAGCATTCCCTATTGCTATCACCGTTTGCCCTACCTTAATTTTCGAAGAATCTCCAAACTCCAGGGCCTGCATTTTCTCACCCTCTATTTGAACTACTGCCAAATCAAGAATCGGATCACGGTAGATTTTTTTGATTTCAAATTTTTTACCATCCATTGTTACAACCGTATAACGCGCCGCGGAATCCGAAACCACATGCCTATTGGTAACTATTATTCCCTTATCAGAAACTACAAAGCCGGTGCCGATAGTGCTGTTTAGATTCCTGGGGGCGGAAAAAGGATCAAAAGGATCAAAAACCCTCTGGGTTGCACCTATTGCCACTACAGAAGAGGCAGTTTTTTCAACCGCGGAAATTACTGCATTCTCTTCCGAGACAAGAGTCCTTGTTTCCAAATTTAAGTTTTTGGGAAGCTGTATATTTAATCCGGGGATTAAACCTCTTATTTGAGCCTGATACAAGACAACAGCTACAAGAAGACCTAAAACAACTGCTGCTACAATCCCGCTTAAATTTGGTTTAGGTAATTTTGAATAGTCCATTTTAAATAGTGAATAGTCACTGGAGTCGTGACTCTCATTCAAGCATCTCCAATGCCTTATCCAGTTGAGGATCCTTTGCCGGATCTTCCTGGTCTATTTCAATTTTAACATCCGGATCAAGTCCCTGCGCATCATTCACCCACCTGCCGTTCGGCGTCAGCCATTTTGCAACAGTTATATGAATGCCTGTTTCTCTTTCTAATTCCAGCGCTTCCTGAATAGTGCCTTTACCAAAAGATTTTTCTCCAATAAGCTGAGCCCTCCCTCTGTCCTGCAGTGCGCCGGCCACAATTTCTGAGGCAGAAGCTGATCCTTTGTTGATCAAAACCTTTGCCGGCATTTTTGTGAGCTTTCCCGTTCTTGTTACTTTAAATGCATTCCTTTGACCCTCGGAATTCTCCTGCAAAACCACATCTCCTCCCTCCAAAAACTCGGAGGCAATAAACACAGCTCCTTCCAGAAATCCTCCGGGATTATTCCTTAAGTCTAAAATAACTGCCTCAGAACCCGCAGAAATTAGGCCGGAAACTGCCTCATTCCATTCATCATTGGTTCTTTCCCCAAACCGGGACAACTTAATAACAGCCACCTTTTTACCTGATTTAGTATCTTTATATACAACCTCTACGCTTTTTACAAGTATATTATCCCGTGTTAATGTAAAAAGCCTGGTATCTTTATCCCCTTCCCTAAAAATAGTGAGATCAATCTTGCTGCCTTTTGGACCCCTGATTAAACTCACCGCCTCAGGCAGAGTCATATTAGTTGTATCTTTATCCTCAATTTTTACAATTAAATCCTGCGGTTTTATACCTGCTTGCTTGGCAGGAGTTCCGTCCAAAGGAGCCATTACTATTAACCTTTTATCCTTATTAAAACCAAGCTGAATACCCACCCCCTCAAAACTCCCGTTTAGATCTTCTTTTGAGAATTTCTGCTGCTCTGGTGGTAAAAAACCCGTATATGGATCTCCCAAAGCTGAAACCATCCCGGAAATAGCTCCATAGAATAATTTTTCCGGATTTATTGCCTTTTTATCCAAATAAGTGCGGGATAAAAGATCCCATGTGTCCCAAAATAGCTTAAAATCTATATTAATATTTTTGGGGGGCTCTTTATTTATAACTGAAACTGTAGGACGATAAGTGGCCCATTTAACAGTGACATCACGGTGTCCCATTTGCCACCCAAAAAGAAAAGCAAGGATAACTATCAAAACTATTTTGGCATTAATATTTCGGAACAGATTTTTCATTATTTTGTACCCGTAAACTTTACCTTATTACCTCAAGATTCGCAACCGGCACCTGTATTTTCCTTCTTTTTGTTTCGATTGTTGCAAGATAGGCGCAAATCCCGGAAGGAAGCAGGGTCGGTGAACCATTTACAGCTATCAGTTTCCCCTGCTCTCCAAGATAAGAGTTTCCCAAAACCCTCACAAAAAGACCTGTTTTAAGTTCTGAAATATCTCTCAACTTCTCATCCGTACTTACATTGCCGTCTGCCGCATCCGGTAATCTTGTGCTTCTGACTTTAACAAGACTTGCGCCTGCTGTGGAGGGTAAGTTAATTAAAGCATTATTCCCATCAATAAACACAAATTTACCCTCATATTCGGATAAAATTTTAAAAATATCCTCACCTATCGGGATTGAGCCAAATCCTTCGCACAAAACAACAGAAATCCCTATGTCATAATCTAACTTTTTGGGGAAAACTATGCGCCCGCCGGCCATGGCTTTATAATCCGAAGCATTAATTCCGCCTGTAATAATGCCGCATACACCGTTTGAGATAGCTGCAGATATTGTTTCTTTATAAAACAAACTTCCTCCCGCCAAAATATGATCCTGATAGTCTGACTGAATCATCTTTTTTTCTATCAATCCGTCTTTTTTCCCTAAAATATGCAGCGTGCCGTCCCGAAGCCTTCCGGTGCCGCAGAGACCGTGTATCAGACTTACCTGCGTACGGATTATAGCCTGTCCTCTTTCATGATCGACTTTTTCGCAAATCCCAAAAACCCCGGCAGGTAGTTCATTTTTTTTAGGAATAAATGCAATTTTTAATTCTCCGCTTTTTTCATTCAGGAAATCCAAAATCCCGTCAGCGGGAGAAATAATCATTTTTTTACCAAAAAGAAGATTTTTCTTGAAAGCTAAAAGCTCTCCTTGATAAATTCTCTGGCCTATTTTCCTTGTAAGATACTTACCAGCTTCCGGCCCGGCAACGCCAAGACTGCCTGCTAAATTTAAAGTTCTAAACCCCGCAGAAACCGTAGAAGTTCCTATAATATCTGCAGGCGTTACTTCCTGGCCAACGTTTATATTAAGCTGACCCTTGCCTTTAAGTTTTCTGATAACGCGTTTTACTACATCCTTTTCCACCCTCACTGCAGAAGGGGCAAAATGTTTCATCATAAACTTCTCCCATCAATAACCAAACCTAATTTTCCTCCATAGACCTCAATTGCGCTTTCTGCTTTACCAAGCACCGAACCATTCTGCACTTTATATGATAATTCGCACCTGTTAGCCAAACACGGTAAAACAAGTGCGCTTCCCTGTTTAACCTGATAACTTTTCCCCGATAAAGATATCTTAATCTCTCCCAGCCTGTTAAATTGCGGCAGTATAAGGGAACCGATTATTTCATCCGAATCATCAGTTAAAACTAAAGTCCAAAGATCTGAAAAATAATCTTCTTTTCTGCGCTCTATTAAAAATGCATCAACAAAAGCCCAGGTAAGACTCGCAATATCCGGAACAAAATTTAAAAATCTTTTGGGTATTAATATTTTTCGCAGGGTAACATTTAAAAAAGGACTGTCGCCCAATAATGCATTGGTTCTTTGCGCAACCGGTCTGGGGCTATGCATTCTTAAGGCTTCACGCAATATAGCTAAGTCTATTCTCATATCATATTCTGTCAAAGAAAGAGCCTGAGGATATAAAATCCTATTTGCCAAATAGTTTTCCAATAAAACAAGTTGAGGGGCGGGCTTTATCCAGCGGGCAATAGCTTCCGGAGGAATTTGATCCAGGTTATCAAAACTCTCAAACAGTCCTTGTGTCGCGGGCATATACACATTGTACAATTGACAATGGACAATTGACAAACATGAATTTACGCAATCTCAAACGGCTTAAACTTTGGGTACAAAAGGAAGAAGAGCCAAGTGCCTTGCGTATTTAATATTGCGGGTTATAACTCTTTGATGTTTACTGCAAAGACCATTCTTTACAGCAGGCTGAATCTTCACCCTATCAGTTAAAAAGCGGCGGAGAACTGCCATATCAGTATAAGAGGGATTGCTTTTGCTTTGACAAAAATGACAGACTTTTTTAGTTCTACCTGCGTCACGGGCAGAACTCGTCTCATCTGTCTTTGAAACAGTTTCGCCTGACAGCTCTTCTGTCTTTGACTCTTTAGCTATTTCTTTTCTTTTTGCCGCAGCAGAGCCGGGAACTTTTGATATTACTTTTCTGGTTATTTTCTTCTCAGCCATAATCTAGCAATATTAACATGTATATTATTCATATTCAAGCTCGTGTATAGGCAGGCCACATAGGTAACACTTTGTTAAAGAAGATTTTGTCAGCATACTCCAGGGGTGTATCTA
>Ga0155068_101_pt1 | contig 25030 bp, 29 predicted proteins | sample RifCSPhighO2_01_FD_106036 | JGI IMG/M metagenome (GOLD analysis project Ga0155068, IMG submission 106036) | Candidatus Daviesbacteria bacterium RIFCSPHIGHO2_01_FULL_40_24
CTATAAAGCAGACAAATTTGGTCGCATATTAGCCTATGTCATTATTGATGGTAAAAACGTCTCCATGGAACTAACCAAATCCGGCATGGCCCAAGTAGTTGTATACCAGCACAAAAAGCCTTTCATCTATCAAGACCAATTATTAAAACTTCAGGAAGAAGCCAAACAGAAAAAATTAGGCATTTGGAGTTTGTAATCCCTGATATTAAGAACAAACCCTACCTCCGGAAATAGTTTGCTGTAAAATAGCCCCATGGACGTACACACCAAAGAACAAAGAAGTTACAACATGTCCCGGATTAAATCCAAAAATACTAAGCCGGAAACGATCATCTTCGAAGTATTGAGATTAAGTAAAATAAAATTCAGAAAACATTATCCGGTTCCCGGAAAACCTGATATTGCTTTTCCGAAGTTAAAAATAGCCGTATTTATTGACGGTGAATTCTGGCATGGTAAAGACTTTAATGACTGGAAAGAAAAAATAACTCATTTTTGGTTGGATAAAATCGGTAAGAACATAACCCGTGATAAGAAAAATTTTAATTTACTAAAGAAAGCGGGATGGACTATCCTTCGTTTATGGGGCAGAGATGTTGTGAAAAACCCTACAAAGGCTTACTCGAAAATTCTTAAGCTTCTTGAAAAAAGCTACCCTGGGGCATAGCTTCATTATTGGATACGGTCATGAGATTTTCGAAACTTTTTGATTCCCGAATAGATGCAGCTAAGGTTTCACCTATTCTTTTTGCAAGCAACGGAGGAACTGCGTTACCTAATTGTGCCGCAATATGTCCTGTATTTCCAGCGAATTTATAATCATCCGGGAAAGTTTGTAATCTGGCAGCCTCACGGAGCGAAATCGCTCTATCCTGTTCCGGATGCCCAAATCTGCCTTTTGAAATCATAACACAGCCTCCGGTAATTGTCGGAGAAGGAGAATCCCACTTCATTCGACCATAGATATCTTTGTATCCGGATACCTTTTTATGACACTCCAAAACCAAATATTCAGGCCAGGACAACCTATCCCCTCCATCATGAGGAGTTATGGCCATTCTCTTAAGATTAATCTCTGCTAAATTTGATGCAGAATGTATAGGATCTTTTTCAGATTTCTCACCTGCATTAATTTGGGGTAGATCACCTATCGCATTTCTGACAGTATTCCATGGAGTTAGGTATCTATCTGGAAGATCCGGGTCTTGGTTAGTTTGTTTGGGAAAGGTTAGTCTGATTTTTGAGTCATTCGTACCAATCAGTACAAGCCTTTTCCTTCTTTGTGGTACTCCATAATCTGCTGTATCAACTACTCCATAAACCGTATCATAGCCTAATTCCTTAAGTTTTTTGAGTATATCCTGAAAAAGAGGTTTTCCAATTCCATTCGCCAATCCGGGAACATTTTCCATTACAAAAGCAAAAGGTCTGATGTCCCTCACAACTCTCAGAAATTCATAAATAAGTGTGTTCCTCGGGTCATTTATTGCTTCAGATTTTCTTCTGGCAGTTGAAAATCCCTGGCATGGTGGACAAGCTATAATTACTACCTCATTACCGCTTGAAGCATTAGCTGCTTTTAGTAATTCTTCGCTACTAATAGTTGATATGTCTGAGCTAAATACTTTGGCCTTTGGGAAGTTTAACTTAAACGATTGGCTTGCCAATTTATTGATATCCACGGCTACCTTAATATCAAAACCCGCTTGTTTAAAGCCAAGTGCTGAACCTCCACAGCCGGAAAATAGATCTATGACCTTTAACGGCTTATTCACTAATTTAGTATATCATAGAAGAAAATTGTTGACTAATAATATATTAGTACATTATTTACCTATGTAGATATATTCTATATATTGACTATATTTACAATATGTAGTATATTTCGAAAGGAATTGAATTTATGAAATCAGGAGAAACTAAAAGATCTACATTTAAAAGATTAGCTACTAAAAGAGGCAACAGGATAGTTAAAAGTATTAACTTACTCGGCAATCTTTCCAATAAACATAATTATAGCTATACTGAAAGTGATGTTAAATCTATTTACGACGCCATTGAGGAAGAAGTTCGTCTTTCGAAATCCAGATTTTTAGTCGGATTAAATAAGGGAAGAAGAATAAAATTATAATAATAGGGAAAATATGACAAAAGGAATAGCTAATATTAATTTCACAAGAGCACAAAAAATCCTTATTGCCTTATATAAGCTTTCAAATGGATCTAAAAAACAAGTCCGTTTTGAAGATATAGCTGTTAAGGTCTATAAACTGTTTCAGGCGGATTTCCAACTAAAAGGTTATCCTCAATATCCGGATACCGGAGATATCGTGCACAAACCATTATATAGTGACCTTAAAAAGAATGGATATGTTTTGTCCGGGGACAAATATTTTTCACTGACTTCTAAAGGAATTGAGTACGGAAAAAAGCTTCTAAACTTTTCCGAAGATAATGGTGAATTTATAATGGATGCCCAAAATAAGGACTTTGTAAAATTAACAACAACTCAAGAAAAAGAAATACAGAGGATTAGGGAATCCGCTGCGTTTGAGCTTTATATTACTGGTAAAAAGGATGAGATAATCGATATTGATTTCTATTCATATTTAGGGGTAACAGTTCGATCCAGAAAATTTGATTTTCTTGGTCGCATGACTACAGTAGAAGATGCTATCAATGCAACTGTGAATAAAAGCCCCTCACTTTTTAAGCAATTATCAGAATGCCATCAGTTTTTAATAAATAAATTCAAGGAAAATATAGATTATGTAAAGAACAGCAAAGGCGGTAAATAATGTTAGCTGATGACTTAAAAATTAAAGAAGAGGCAAATGCTTTTCACGATAATCTTTTAGATATCTGGGGTAATGCCTTTAATTTCAGCCACGAGAAGGGGCTTGCCGAGTGGTTAAAAAATTCTATTGATGCTTACATCCGGGTCGGATTATCTGATAAAGATCAGCATATAATTTTTAGATTTACCGACGGTAACGGAACGACCCTACCAAAAATAGAATGCATAGATTTTGTTGGTATGACCCACAACGATATTCAGAAAGCCTTTAAATGGTGGGGGGATCCTACAGCAGCTAAAAGGGGGCTAAATATTAAAACATACGGAGGACACGGGAACGGAGGGAAGTTTTATATGAGGCAAATGTTTCAATCTGCAAGATTTATTACCTACAGAGACGGAAAATTAAATGTCTTCGGATTCAATGAAAATAAAAAATATGGATTTGCAATCGGATACGAAAACAAAGATACGGATCCGGAGAAGGCTCTTGAATTTGCAGGACTGGATAAATCTATGATTCCGGAAGATGTTCTGAGAAAAATCGAAACCGGAAAAACAGGATTTACTGTTGTGAGCGGAATTAGACCTAAGAAAATTGTTGGCAAAGTATTAAATGTCTCAAGTATCTGCGAGAAACTAAAATATCATCCACAAGCACGAAGACCATTAAAATTTTCAGATGTTTCGGTTATTTATAACAATAAGCTATTTGCAAAAAGTTTGAGAATGGAGGATTTAGAACCCCTGAAAGGATTTGAAGAACCGGTCATATTTGAAATACCGGAAATTTTAGAACTTAAGAACAGGCCGACAGAAAAAATAGAAATGGCTAACAAAAAATACCAAACAGGAAGTTTAATCCTCAGAACTTCTGCACTTCCTTTTGGACATGGCGGTAAAAAATCTGAATTAAATTGTGTGGATATTATCGGAGAGATCGGTGTAATTGCCTCCTATAGCATGCGGGAGATAGGGCCGCTCAGATATTATCCTCAAGCTCAGTCTATTTACGGAGAATGCAGATGCCCAATTCTTGAAGATCCTGAATATGATTGTGTTTCAAACGATAGAGAACAGTTAACAGATAATGAAAGAACTCAGGCACTTCGTGAGTGGATGTGTTCCAGAATAGATGAACTGGGTACAAGAATTGCTGAAATTGAGCAAAAAGATCAGGAGAAGAAAAATGTCAAAACAACCGATGAATTTAATCAAATTCTTAATAAATGGAAAAATCAGTTTATGTCTAAACTGTTTGCCGAAATACTCGGAGGTCCAGGAAAAGGAAAGGCAACTGGTGGACTAGGTTTAGAAGGATCGGGTGGAGGAAAACATGATAATTCTGACGAAAAAGGCGGATTGGGTTCCGGAATGGGCGAAGGCGGCGGTGAAGGCCAAAACAAAACAAAGGGACCAACGATGCCTCAGGTTTTATTATCAGAAAGAGATGATCCGGACTTTCCCGGTGTATTTGTATCTTTTTCCGAGAGGCACTTTCCGGTTGAACAAAGACAACAGGATGTAGATAGAGGAATTTATTGGATAAACAGAAACAAGCTACTTGCCAAAAAAATTATTGAAAAGTATGGTGTTCATTCTCCTCAATGGAGAAATTATTTATTTCAAAGATATGTAGACATATTTATAAAAGAAGCTCTGTATAGATTAGCAAAAGAGGAAGGTGGCAGTTTAACTCCTGAAATGGTGGATACAAGAATAATGCAGGTGGCTTCTTTAGTCTACGACAAAGCTACTGTTGACCTTGAATCATTCCTTCTTGAAGACAAATTTAACGAAGGAAACGATGATGAAGAAAAAAACCCCTAAAAAGTCTCCAACGACGTCTACGATTTCCATCTTATTAGATAATTCAGGATCAAATTTTAATCCTCATCTCAAATACGACCAGCTTCAGAAATTAAATGTACCTATGAGATTCTCAAGGAATCAGTCTATTGGCGTATTGGGTTTACCTGTAAGACTTGAGAATGCTCTAAAAATGGCTGATATATACAGATTGGGTGAATTATTCGATTATCCGGAAAAAAAACTTTATAGAATTAAAAATATAGGTGCAAAATCTGTAAATCTGTTATTAGCATACAGGAAAAATTTGATATTTGGTGTTGATTCCAGTGAGGTTTCTCAAAATTCAAAAATAGAAGTAAAAACCATCACGCTATCCCCCGATGAATTGATTGACGATCTAATGAAACGTTGTGGAGATTACAGAAATATTGAAGTTATTCAAAGGAGGTACGGGTTGCTAAACGGAGAAAAAGAAACCTTAGAAGAAATTGGAGAAAGTTACGGAATCACAAGAGAGAGGGTAAGACAACTTCAAAAAAAGGCTATAAAAAAATTACGGCACCCATCAACTTTATCCAGAAAACCAATTATTGATTTACTTGACGAACTCTTTCTTAAGAATGATCTAGTAATTTCGGATGAGGAAGCTGATAGGATAATTCCCAAGATTTTCAAGAAACTACCATACGACGGTAGTTCTTTATTGGATTTATTTGCGGATTTAGCGTGGATACAAAAACATCGGGTAGGTGATGTATTTTTTTATTCCACAATCAAAATCTCCCAAAGAATAAAATTATCTATATTAATGGAAGATATAGTTCAAATATTAAGAAAAAGTAGTTTACAACTTGATTTGAACGAGATACTGACTAATTTATCTTTAAAACAAAGTGATGAATATAAAATTTTATCTAATATCGTACTTAAGTGTTGTAAATTAGATCCTCGAATCGAAGACAAAACCAACGGTAAGTTCGCTCTTTACGGAAATAGTAGAATATTCGGCAAATGGGTTCCTTTAATAAATAAGGTATTAACTGATGAAGGAGAACCATTACATTTTACAGAAATATCTGAAAGGGTAAACGATTTATTAATTTCCCAGGATGTTCACCTCGATCAACGTAGAGCCCATTCAATACTTATTGAGAATCCGGCTTTTGCACATACCGGTATTAAAGGAACATATGGTTTAACTGAGTGGGGAATAAGAAAAGAGTCAACGCTTGAACTTGTAAAAGAATACATCACTAACGCAGGATTTCCGATTCATTGGGAACAAATTTATCATTATGTGAGTAAATATAAATATACCAGTGAAGCAACATTGAGAGCTTTACTTTATTCTAAATTTGAGAACGCCGGTAATGGTTTATATTGGATCAAGGAATAACAAGAATGAAACTTTCTCAGGATAATTTCAAAAAGATACTTTTGCCTTATTTTCCAGATGATAATAGGCTTCAAAAATTTTGGTGGCATAAACTAATAAGAATTATAACCATAATTGTTTCAGCTACTTCTATTTACACAATTCTCTGGATGATTACTCTGTTTTTCTTCTTACCGAAATCCTGGATGGATTCACCACTATACTCTCCTATTTATCATGCTTCTTACCTGCTTGCTTATATACCTCTTAATATTACAAGTATTCTGTCCCGTTTTCCGATTTACGGGGTTTTATTTCGCTCATTGTTGCCTGTACCAATAATAGGACCTGTGGCTTTCATATTTGTTCTTATTGGAGTTATTTATTTTTTCCCCTCTTTGCTGTACAGATTATCTCTCTATCTTTACCATAACTTCCACTCAAAAAAAGTTAAGATTATATTCTTCTCGATCTTGTTGGTTCTCGGCCTGTTTGTTTTTAGGGTCTGGAAATACCAAAATCTTATAAGTGCAGGGTCCATAATTGCTGATCAACATTGTCTTAAAGTTAATCCATTAGTTATTGCCAGAAAAAACAACTATATAGATTCCATGAAGGTTCTTCTGGCTTCGGGAAGCGCTGAGGAATATTGGGCTGAGAACGATAAATACCTGGATAATTCTAAAAAATATATTGAGGCAGAAAAAACCTGGCTTATTGTTCAGAAAACCTACATGGATAGTCAGGATTTTAAAACCTACATCCCTTCATATATTCAGGAAGCAGCGAAGTACCAATATGAATCAAGAGAAGCGGAAATGAAGTCTACAAGCACCATAGTCGAGTTATTGGAAAATTATAAGGATATAGATGCTGAGAAACAAAAAGCATTATCAGATACTATTATGGAGGAAACCGACAAAAGTAATAAGGCATATGATAAGTACAATAAAATCTATGACGAGAACCAGGGCCACATGGGACTTTTGAATTACTTCACCATTGTTCCTCAGTCTGCATGTCCGGAAGAAAACTTTAATATTCCGGATGTGAACGAATTTCTAAATCCTCAGGCACCTATTAATGCAAATGGATTTAATTCATAAATGATAATTACCAAAACTATTCTAATCCTGGAAGATGACCTTAAGACTCTTTCTAAAATTCTTGAGCGGCTTGCAAAGCTTGAAGAAGATTAACCATTTTATTTCTCCCTGGTAGTTTTAACTGATTACTTACAGGTAGAAAATTATATGAAGAATGATCTATATATCCCTATCTTGCAACCCAACTTTTTGCTTGAATTAATCCTTTAGTTTATAAACTCTACGGTCTCACGCCAGAAGAAATTGCAAATGATGACTGGATTTTTAATAGGGAAGGGGAAACTTTTCCCTTAATTATAAAAATTTTCCGATAAAGGTATTACGGTTGTTGATACCTTTTCATTCGTAGCCCCTTTCAGCCCTTCACTAAAAATTACCGAATCATATCCTTCAGTCAATAATTTCGCTTTATAACTGTCTGCTATATCCCGGTAATATGCACCCAAGTTTTGACCTGATGCAGGTGGACCAAAGGTTTTTAATATATTATTCTTAAGGGCTTCCAAACTTCTGAATTTCTTGGGATTTACCGGAGTAAACTCTTTTTGTATTATGATTTTACCGTAAGAACCTGCCACTTCTTCATTGTCACTAAACGAGGGACCTAAAAATTCAACCGGCCCCGCACCTGGATGATAGCCGACACCCTCCTTAATTGGCTGTAATTTAAAATTGGGATTATCCGTACCATGATATAGTTTCATATAAAATTTATCGCTTTCCTCGTAGTTTACCCCTTTCTTAATAATCCGACAAATTTTCCCCGAATTTCCAGATGTTTTGGCTGAATAATAGGATAATCTTTGTTTCTAGGCTCCAAGAAAATCTTGCTACCTTCTCTACACAATACTTTTAAGGTTGCACCTTTTTCAGTAATCCCAACTACCACGTCACCATTTTGAGCGGTAAGTTGGTGTTTAATTAAGACTATATCCCCATTTAATATTCCCATATCCATCATACTGTCTCCTTTTATTTGTAGTGCATAGTGAGGATATCTACTATCAATGGATATGCTTTCTGGTACAGAAATTTCTTCTGGGTTCTCAATAGGTTCTATCGGGTCACCAGCAGCAATCAGACCAAGTAACGGAACTGTTGTTGTTTGAGAAAGAGGTGATACGCCGCGTGCAATATGAGATTTCTTTTTTAAATACCCTTTTTCTTCCAGCTCTTGGATAAAATATTGTGCTGTACTTATATTTTTTGTGCCTAAAAAGCGGGCAATTTCTTGAAGAGAAGGAGAATAACCATTTTTAGCCATGAATTGGATTACAAAGTTAAGGACTTCTTTTTGTCTTTTTGTAATTGATTTTGTAGCTTGCATTTACAGTTATTTTATGATAATTTTACAGTCATGTCAAACCATCTTTCGCAAACAAGACTGAAAATAAAAAAGTAATATGGATAATAATATTTTAGAAATATTGATATTCAATGTTGGCCAAGCACAATGTATCTTTTTTTATCCACAAAGTCATCCTGAATACGGAATGTTTGTTGATTGTGCTTCAGGAGAAAATTATGACCCAATCGATTTTTTAATAAAACAAAACCTAATTCATCACGACGGAACAAGACATATACTTGGAAATCTTACTATTACAAACTATGACCACGATCATTTTTTTGGGCTTTCCAATGTCAGACAAAAAATGCATATTCAGACAGTATCTTTAGCTCAAAATATTTCCTCAAGTGAATTAAAAAGTATTAAGCCCGAAATTACAGAACCATTAAAGCATCTTTGTTTTCTAAAAGATACATATACTGCACCAGCTCCATATCACATGCCACCGTACAATAAATATATATACTCACTAACTCAGAACGAGCTTGCATTGGATCAATTTAATACCGATCACCTAACCAACCATTTAAGTCAGATTGTGTTTGTTGAATATGGAGGATCAAAAATTTGTATTACAGGAGATCTTCAAAGGTCTCCTGCTTGGGAAAAGTTGTTACAAAAGCAAGAAATACAAAATCACCTTAATACTACTAATGTTTTAGTAGCACCGCATCACGGACATGATAATGGTTACCATGAAAATATTTTCTTGCACTGTATAAATCCGGATTGCATAATTATTTCAGATAAAGACATTATGTATGATACGCAAGGCGGTATGGCAAGCAAATATGCACAACATGTAAATACAGGAGTGAGTCTTAATGGAATTAATCCACTTAGAAAAGTTCTAACTACTCGTAGTGATGGGCACTTGTGGATTAGTTTTTATTCTAACGGGGGCAGAACCTACCGAAGTTTTACAATTGATTAAACTATGAAAGAAATTTTAGATAAATTATCGTCTTACAATCTTTTTAATTATCTGTTGCCAGGAACACTATTTATTACCATTGCCAATAAATTCACAAGCTACTCATTGATTGATGACAACCTTATTATTGCAGCTTTTACATACTATTTTGTGGGATTAGTTGTCAGTAGATTTGGTTCGTTAATAATCGAACCGACACTAATAAAGATTTCTTTCCTAAAATTTTGTAATTACAAGGAATTTATTTTAGCTTGTCAAAAAGATCCAAAAATTGAAATACTTTCTGAGTCAAACAATATGTATAGAACTTTTATTTCAATGTTAATATTACTTTTACTTTTAAAGTTTTATGAGCTAATTGAGTTTAAATTTCAATTTATCAAAAATTGGGATCCTTATATATTGATTGGACTGCTACTATTTATATTTCTATATTCTTACAGAAAACAGACGGAGTATGTTGCAAAAAGGATTAAAGAAAATAGTTAATATTTCTTAAGGTTTCTATCTGGACTTCAGATAAAGTTTGGCATAATGTAAAATTATATGTCAAAAACAAAACAGGAAATTGAGGATTTAAAAACACAAGTGACAAGTCTCAAGATTAGACTAAGAAGAGTCGAGGATTTTCTATCCTGTATCCCCAACCCTGAAGAATGGATCAACCACGAAGAATTTGATGATGATTTAATTGAGGAAGCAAAAAAGCTGATAGTCAAATACGACCGGGCTAGCGCTTCTTTAATTCAAAGAAGATTAGCTATTGGTTATGCCCGGGCAGCCAGAATTTTAGATGAACTAGAGGAAGCAGGATTTGTAGGTCCGGGTGAAGGTAGCAAACCAAGGGAAGTTTTAGTTAAAGAACCTAAGAAAAAAGCTAAATAATTTTTGAGTTTACGCCTTTGGGTAACACGCTTTACACCACTTCTTTTCTTCAATCCCTATCTTGCAATCTAACTTTTTGCTAAAATGAACTCAATAATATGAGCGCGTTAACAATAGTCAGAAAAGTAGTATTTCGAAGTGTAGGGGAATTTTTTGCAAATCCTGATATAGCCGCTATGTGCCAACTCAATCCTGTTTCTGCGGCTGTTTCTACATATTTTGGGGGAACTTATCAACAAGAACAATTTGAAAATCTTGCTAGTTTTATAGATTTAATAAATGCAAAATTGAGAAATATTGAGAATCAGAAAATCGATCAAAAATTTTTAGAATCCAGTGATGGGAAACGCATTATAGGTAAAATTTTCAGAGATATAGCAAGAGATAATAGAATAGAAAAACTAACAGCTATGGCTAATCTTACAGTAAACCTATTTCAAAAATCCAAATTGAATGTTGACGAGAGGGAGATTTATGTAGATATCCTTGACGCTTTAAATGTTCTTCAGCTTTCAATTTTGCAACGAGCTATGATTGAAATAAAACAAAGGGCTGCAGATCCTAAATCCACTCCCCATAAAGGTTTTAGTTGGGAAAAGCTGCATAAAGAATATGAATCAAAAGGCATTACTGGTGCATTGCTATTGCAATCAATAAGAGTTTTAGAAAGTAACGGATTAGTAAATCAAAATAATGCTGATGTTCAGGAAGAAAACCAAACCCATTTTGTTACTTTTTTTGGTGAACAGTTTTATGCTTTTATTACAGATAGTATCGCATTTGATAACCTTAATCTCTAAATGAAAATATTAAAATCAGTAAAACAAGGTGAGGTTTTTAGTCATTGGGAAAGAGTAGAGAAGATAAGTATTTGGAATCGACAAGATATAGTTCTTCCTCTTCTTGCTTATAATGATCTTGTTTGGAATATAACTGAAATTGAAGATGCCGACATCAATAAAATTTTTATTTGTTCATCCGATGATTGGTTGCAAGATGGGCTTTGTATACCAGATTTTAGACTGGGTACTGCCATAGCAAATTACAAGAAATCAGATTTTAGTTCGGGAAAATATGCAGATATTAAAGCTAAGGAGAATATTTTTGAAAAAGATCTCAACGAATTAGATACCAAATTAATCTTAGTTGCAGATAACCCAGAAGGGCCTTATACCCTAATTGAAGGATGTAAAAGATCAGTGGCTTTAGGAAATCTAGGTAAGCTAGCTAGTATTAAAGTGTATTTGGGCGTTTCATCATATATAAGAACTTACGTTTGGGCTAGATACATGTATAAATATGGGATTGAAAAAACCGTATAAAAGAACAGTTAGACAATTTGCAGACGGCTCATATAGCAATAGTGGCAATTCAAGATATTTAAAACATCCTGATTATGCAATCTCACCAGAGAAACATATCCGATCTTTTTTGTTGATACAAAATGATCTCCAAAAACTTTTTGAATATGTCGAACCCGCAGATAAAAATAAACTTTCTTATTCTTACAGAATACACGAGTTGTTTGTTCGAGTTTGTATTGAAGTAGAAGCTAATTGTAAAGCTATACTGCTTGAAAATGGATATGTTAAAAAGAATGACTTGAATATGTCTGATTATCGACTGATCGAGCAAACACATAAGTTATCTGAGTATGAAATTACATTACCAAGATGGGATGGAAAATATGGTCGCTATAAACCCTTTAGTAGATGGGCTGAAGATAAAGGACTTCAATGGTATCAATACTACAACGGCGTAAAACACGATATCCATTCAAACTTCAAACATGCAAACATAAAAAATTTAGTTGAGGCCACCTGTGGTTTAGTTGCCTTGTTGTCTGCTCAATTCCTAGATGAAGATTTTTCTCCAAATGTCGGTTACCTCGCTTTACAAGGTTCCGGGGATGGTATGGAGTCATCAATTGACGGTTACTTTAGAGTTAAATATCCTAACTGGGCTGCAGAAGATAGATATGATTTTAATTGGCAAGAAATTAAAGATAAACCAAATATAATCCAATGTCATAACTATAACTCGATTGAGTAACAAAAGTATTCTTTAGACAAAAGTTACTCAATTGCGCTCAAGCAAGAAAATTCAGGAGAAAAGGCAGGCGAAAATTTCTTCCTGTAAATTTGTTTGCAGCGAAGTCGCCGAAGGCGACTGAGCGAAGCGTCACGACGACAATGCAGGAGTTAGCGAAGCCCCGCGAAGCGGGGCTGAGCGACCGAACCGATGCGTCGATTTGTTGTTGGAGGTTGGGATTTGTAATGCGGTCGGGTACGAAGAAGAGCTGGGCGCAAATGCAAATGTGGCTTGCAATTCCTTTTCCCCTTGACCCCTTTCCCTTGCAAGCTTTGATCACCTAGCAATTCCTGATAAAATATATTCGAGCGGTATCATAGATCGCTACCCAATCCCGAGTTGTCGGGGCGGCGCAAAGCGCCGCCCATTGGTTTAGGGCTTCAGAACAGACTATTTTGTCGGAAAAAGCAGATAACAAAGGAGCCAAAGGTTTTAACTGAAGTACCTTTTTTTGAAAAACAATCACCCCTGCAATAATATCTGTAAGTTTTTGAAGATTTAATCCCCGCCTGTAGCGGGGGAACTCTGCCCAAATGCATTATTTGAATTTTTGCTTCTTGTATTTTCTGCTGGCAGTTTGTAATAATAATTTTGTCCTCAACTCTTATAGAGTCGTCTTTTTTAATGGCCGTTTCGGACAATTCAGGGCGACTTGAGTTGAGGACACCGGAACGGCCATTTAAGTGGAATGAATCCACTTAAATTAAGAGGTAAACTGCCATGCAGACTCAATCGCAAAAATTCTTTTTATATGCTCGCAAGTCTACGGATGTCGAGGATAAACAAGCTTTATCTATAGTTGCTCAAATTACTGAACTGAGAGAATATGCCAAACGCGAGAGCATTGTTATCCTCGAAGAACTTATAGAAAAACAATCAGCCAAAATACCCGGCAGGCCGATTTTCAATTCCATGATTGAGAGAATTGAAAAGGATGAAGCCTGTGGTATTTTGGCATGGCATCCGGACCGACTTGCTCGTAATAGTGTAGATGGTGGCAAAATTATCTATTTAATTGACGGAGGTAAAATTAAATTCCTGAAGTTTCCTCAATTTTGGTTTGACGCCACTCCTCAGGGAAAATTTATGCTCACCATCGCATTTGGGCAGAGTAAATACTTCGTGGACTCGCTTTCTGAAAATACCAAAAGAGGACTGCGCCAAAAAGTCAGAAACGGTATTTATCCAGGTATCCCACCAGTTGGGTATCTAAATGATCTTCGCTCAAAAACCATTGTTCTGGATAGGAAAAAAGCTCCGATCATTAAAAAAGCTTTTGAAATGTTTGCTGCCGGTCACTACCGGATAATGGATATTCGGGACTTTTTGGCGAAAAATGGCATAGTTACCAGAAAGGGTCAGGAATGGAAGGCTGATCGGGTAACCCGGCAAATTTTAACTAACCCTTTCTACTATGGCCATTTTAAATATTGGGGCGAGATCCACGAAGGGAAACACGAGCCAATCATTACAAAGAAACTTTTTGATAAAGCGGTAGAAGTTGTCCGTCAGAGAAGTAAATCCTGGAAAAAGCCTAAAGTGATGAAAGCTTACCTGGGACTTTTTCAGTGCGGTGAGTGCCGTATGATGGTGACCGCAGAAATACAAAAAGGTCACATCTATTACCGCTGCACGAAAAAGTCCAAAATCATCAAATGCAACCAGCCTTACATTAGGGAGGAAGAGGTAGACGGACAACTTTCTAAATCCATAGAAGAAGTTTCTTTGAGGCAGGATTGGGCAGATGAAATGTTAAACAAATTATCTGTAGAAGAAAAAGATGTAGCCCAAACCTGCCGTGTTTTTGTTGGGGAAAAGCAAGCAGAAATTATTTCTATCAATGAAAAACTCCAAAGGTTGCTTGATTCATATCTTGATCAGGACATTGATAGAAATACTTATCTTAATAAAAAAGCTGACCTGCTTGCTTTGAAGAAGAAATTTGAAGAGCAAATTTCTTCTTTTCAACAAAAGCAAAATGTTTGGCTCGAACCTTTCAAAAACTGGATAGTGGAAGCTGCTAACGCAGCCAATACCGCAAGGGGTGAGGACAAAGAGGCAAAAAAGGTACTTGCTCAAAAAATCTTCGGCTCGAACTTAACACTAAAAGACAAAATAGTTTGCTCTGAAGCCCTAAACCAATGGGCGGCGCTTTGCGCCGCCCCGACAACTCGGGATTGGGTACCGCCAACGGGAGTCGAACCCGTGATTTCTGGGATGAAAACCCAGCGTCCTAGGCCACTAGACGATGGCGGCGTTTCCAGCCGAATTTGACTCGGCGGCAAGCTAAGAGATTATACTGGAAATAAGCTTCTATCTCAAGGTTTCTAAGTGCAGCATTGGTATATAGTAAATTGACACATTCATTCTATTGTATATAATTAGGCCTTTATTATGAGTATTGATAGACAAAAATCTCCAAAATTAGCTGCTGCATTGTTTGTAGTGGCTTATGGTGTTTCAACCTTAATTGGTTGTACAGGTTCAAAGGATCAAAAAATCATAGGGCCATCAGGGCCCGGTTTACCCCCTGTGCCAACTGCCACTAAATCTGCTAAAGAAAAAGGGTTCTCACCAGAAGCAAATGAAATTAGGCTGCGCCTTAATTATGGTGACATGATTAACATAGGAGGAAAAATGGAATTTAGGGGAGAGAGCCGGCTTGTTGATTTAAGTTTGGTTATGTCCAGAATAAGTGATCAAATTGGAACTGAGGCAGGACTTTTGCAGCTTAACCAGCCTTTAACATTAAAGGTTGTAGATATCCCTGCTCAACCTGGTTCAACCGGAGCGGAAACATATTTTAATCCGCAGACAAAAAGCGGAATATCAGAAATCGTGGTGCCATATTTTCTGGCGACTCTGGATAAAGAGGCAAGGTTGCCGAATTCCCCTTTGGTAACAGAAGAAAGAAGAAGAGAGTATTTAAGCGTTCTTTTAAGTAAGGCTGCTTTAGTGGAAATTTCAGACCAGGCTCATATGCAAAATAATAAAAGTCCTCTTGATCAAACAGTTCAAGACCGGATTGATTCTGCTTCCAACCAATTAGGTTCAAAATACGTCCGGCAAATAATGGATGGTTTGGCACAGCCATTTGTTATTGTTGATAAAATTAATTAGCTTTAAAATAACTTTAGTTTGCTTACGGCTCCATAAAATATTATAATAGTACTTAATGGATTTTTTCTCCGGCATTAAAGCCGCAATTGTAGGGATTTTAACAGCTGTCAATATAATAGTAGCGCCTGTTTTGCCTTCTCTCCCAAAAATTGCCCCTTCCAGTTCTCCCATAGCTTCACCTTCTGCTTCTGTTTCTGCGCAAAGTCCGTCCGTTACTTCTGCTCCGGCACCAATTGTCGGTACATCGGCAACTCCTCTTTCCAGTCCGTCCTCATCCGGTTCCCCCTTGCCTTTGACAGGGGATAATTACATCTGGGTTCGGGGGACTTATTCATATGTCGGCCAGTCAATTAAATATTTCTTTATAATTCCAAGTAGAGGTGGGGGGTTTAGCGGCAGCATTGAAGGGGCATGTACGGCAACTGTCGGCGGAGAGTATGCAGGGGGAGAGGGTGGAAAAATTAACGGCAGGGCTTCAGGTAAATGTAATATTTTATTTGTAAAATACCAGGGAGAGATAGGTTTTAAGGGTAATTTATATCCCAGCAACAAAAGGATAGTTATAGAAATAGAAAATGCCAATTTAAAACCAATCACTCTTTACTACAACTAAGCTATCCTCAAACCTTAAATAAGTTTTTTAGTATCAAATCCTAAAACTGACATCAGTTTTAAAAGATCCTTTTTAGAATTTTCTTTTGCCAGTTTCAATAAAAATTTTAAGGCCTTCGGAGTATTTACATTCTCATCCATAATTTTGATAAATTGATCCTTATATCCTGTAGCGATAGGCTCCCGGGGGACGCCTTGCAAGGCTAATACCTTTTCAATTGCATCTATATTTTTTTGAGCTTTGATTAAATCTTCCTCTTTATATTCCCATTTCTTTCTAAAGTGGTTTGATAAAAGCAGCCATCTTATTGCATTTGGGGAGTACTTCTTTAAAAGATCTGAAACCATTACAAGATTGCCTTTTGATTTGCTCATTTTTTGCCCCCTGTAAAAAACCGGCTGGGTATGAATCCAAAATTTTGCAAAAGGAATTTTGCCGGTTGCGCCTTCTGACTGGGCAATTTCCGCCTCGTGGTGCGGAAAAATTAAATCCGCGCCCCCGCCATGAATATCAATGGTTCGACTACGCTCACCATTGACCCTGAGTTCATCGAATGGGTCAATTTGTTCCCCAAGTGAAGATATGCTCATGGCAGAACATTCTATATGCCAGCCGGGCCGCCCTTTTCCAAAAGGAGAATCAAAAGAGGGGATGTGTGATGGCTGGTTTTTTTCAGTTGCCCGCCATAAAGTTATGTCCAGGGGATTTTTTTTGTCAGGATTTTTTAAATCCTCCTCAAATTCTTCTGCAACTTTAAGCATTTTAGGATTTGAAAATTTTGATAGCTTCCCGTAATTTTTTACTTTGGAAATATCCAAATATATGCTTCCTTTTACCTGATATGAAAGATTGTTTTTTAAAAGTTTTTGAATAAGCGTAATCATGGCAGGAATTTGTTCTGAAGCTTTTAAGAAATTATCAGGAGGAGTCCAGTTCAAAGAGTGCATATCGTTTAGAAATTTTTTTGTCCAAAATTCGGCTAGTTTGCTCCAGGGGATTTTTTGTTCTTTGGCTTTTTGCAAAATATCTTTGTCCCGGTCGTTTATATCTGTGACATTTTGGGTATAAATTACGGTGTAGCCTTTAAATTTCAAATACCTGATTAAGGCATCAAAGAAAATATAAGTTGAAGCATGGCCTAAATGGGTGGTGTCATAAGGCGTGATGCCGCAGACATAGATTGTTACACTTTTATCATCGATAGGTTTAAAACTTTCCAGCCTTTTAGTTAAAGTATTATGAATTTTCATTTTATTTCCTTGTCATCCTGAACGAAGTGAAGGATCTCTAGGTTCATCCTAGTTTCCTTAATACTCACATTCGTGAGAGATTCTTCTCCGCCCACAGCTACGCAGTTGCTGGCGGATCAGAATGACAGAGTATTTACCCGGGCAGGGTTAATATTATAAATCCTTCTGCGTATTCAAATCCGGCCTTCTTGCCAAGCTTCCTGCTTCCTGCTTCCACTTTTTGGATATGAGAATCGTTTATTTGAGAAGTATGTGCTTTTAAAGCTTTTATTTTTAAATCAAAAGTATCCGTAATATCCAAAATATCAGTGGGGACATCTGACCTTGTTAGATACAAAGTTTTAACCTTGTGAGGTAATAGGCCTTCACTTGCAAGTTCCGGAAAGGTCAGTCTGTCACGGGCCAGGGGGAAAACTGCATCAATGGTGGCTTGTCCGCAAGCCCGGTGGTCTGTATGGTTAATAAATCCTCTTTCTTTGGAATAAACAAAAGTTGGATCAGAAGTGACTACAATTTCCGGTTTTAATTTTCTGATGATTTGAGTAATTTCCTTTTTTAGTGTTAAATCCGCTAGAAGTTCTGTGTCCTGATGATCCAGAAAAAATACATCTTTTAGTCCCAAAATTTTTGCAGCTTCTTTTTGCTCTTCTTTTCTGAGACTGATTAATTTTTCTTCTGACATTTGAGGGTCATCAGAACCTTTTGAGCCGTTTGTACAGATTAAGTAGTAGCAATCATTGCCTTCTTTGGCCCACTTGGCAAAAGTGCCGGAGGCCCCAAAATCCAAATCATCAGGATGTGCCGCTACCCCAAGTATTACCATGAGGCTAATTATACATTTACTTACCTTCTTCAATCAATCTCCTTACAGAATTTAAACTATATTCCGGCAATATTAAAAAATGTCCGGATTATTTGTCTGCTGCAGTTTGTTTGCTTCGCTTTTAACTTTTAATCCATCTGATGGGCTTTTGAAAAATTCTTTAGCTGCGCCGGCTTATTTTTTGCAGTCTATTTTTTCTTCTAATTCCTTGCCCGCACAGACAAAAAATGCAAAAAGCTACACTATTGCTTTGGTGGGGGATTCGATGACGCATACCCTGAGCACTGCAGACCCTTTAAGAGATGCCTTAAAGTCTTATTATCCTGAAAAAGAATTTGGTATTTTAAATTTTGGTATTGGCGCCACCTCCATTTTAACAGTCCCGGAAAGGCTGCTTACACAAACCCAAAGAGAAGATGAGGGCTTACCTGCAATTTTGGATACTAAACCGGATATTATTTTGCTTGAATCTATGGGTAATAACCCTTTATCAGAATTACCATTAAGTGAGGGCTTAAAAAAACAAAATGAAACTTTAGATAGGATTGTAAAAATAATAGAAGAAGAAAGACCTAAAACAGTTTTAATATTTGTGGGTACGATTGCGCCTTTAAAAGAAAAATATGCCCTGGGGATTGTGGATTTAACTGCTGAACAAAGAATAAGTTGGGCAAATGAGCGGATTGCATACATTAAAAACCACATTAAATATGCCCAAACACACAATATTTCTTTAATAAATCTTTTTGATATCAGCCAGACCGAAAGCGGGGAAGGAAGAGCAGAATTTATAAGCCAAAAGGATTTTATTCATCCTTCGCAGGAAGGTATAGAATTTATCCAAAAACAAATTGCAGACTTTATATTTAATCAAAAAATCATCCCCCGATAGATTTTAAAACTGCTTTATGATAAACTATAAGACGTTATGTCAGTAGAAAGAGGAAGAACTGCTCCTGAAGTACGGTTATTAAAATTAGCTTTTCAAGCAATGCCGGGGATTAGGGTTAAGCCTCCAACTACGGAATTAGAAGCTCAACGTCTCGAAGCCGTAATGTCTGATGTTCTAAGCGGGCTTCCTCGTGATGAGAGAGATTTGCTTGCTAAAAGATTTAAGGTGGGTACGCCTGGAAGAGATTTAGATGAAATAACTACCAGGGCAAGGCTAAAATCCCTACAGTCCCGGGCATTTTTTAGCCTACAAAAAGAAGAGGTTGTCGTCAAATTGACTGATTTCTTAGAAATTTCTCAGCCAAAGGGTTTTAAAAACCAATTTTTGCGAAGAGAACAACCGATTAATACCAGCGGCATGCAGCTTGAGTCAGTACCTGTTACTGTGTTGCTTGGTCCAACTGTTAATGAAAAAACAATCGATGCGCTAAATAGATTCTGGCATTGGAAGACAAGAAGAGGAAAATTCCCTAAAGAGATGACAATTAGGGATGTGCTTGCCTTGGATGAAGAGGAGCTTAGAGGAGTTTTACGAAGCTATCGACGGTTAGGGAACTACAAAGCAATTATACATGGACTAAAAAGCAGCTTAAGAGAATATTTGACTGGCTTTCAAAACGAACTGACGGAAAAACGTCTGCAGAAAATTGCACAGGTGGCATTTGGTAATCCTGGATTTAAAGATAGACTGAATGAATTCGGCAACAATCCTGCCGATATTATTGGGGTTATTAACTTTGAAGTGCGTCAGAATCCAAAACTAAAAGAAGAAATTGACAGGATGGATTTAAGTTAATTTATTTACCAAAGTCCAGTCTTTTTGGTGCATACTTTTTTTAAGACCTTTTTGCAGTCTTTTTAAAGCAGCATTTAAAAACAGGGTAGGGGATTTTGATAATTTTTTGGCATATTTTAAGTCCTTTGTAATCCATTCCACTGAAAAATTTGTTTGCGTAGGTTCCTGCTGGTAGTTTTTCCAGGCCATATTGGTAGCCAGCCCGCCGGGCCTTACCGAAAGCGCATCCCCTACTGCTTTAATATCTAAATTTGCATCTTTTGCCAATTTTAATGCCTCCCCCATTCCAAAAACATGGATTGCCTGAAGCAAATTTAAAATCAGCTTATATTTCATGCCTGCCCCTGCTTTGCCAAAATACAAAACTTCACCGCTGATGGCTTTTAAAACAGGCTTAACTTTACTGAGTTTTTCCCTGTCACCCCCAACCAAAAGCACTAATTTTCCGGATTCTGCCCCTGCCCTGCTGCCGGTCATCGGCATGTCAAAAAAGGTAATGCCTTTTTTAGCACAAAGTCCTGCCAATTTTTCTGTCCATTCAACGGATAAAGTAGCGCAAACTATTAAAATTTTCCCGGGATCTGCTCCCTTCATGATTCCATTCTTACCTAACCAGACGGATTTAGAAGAAGCATCATTGGCTGTTACTTCAAAAATTATGTCTGCATTTTCAGTTGCCTCTTTAGGGGTATTGGCAATCTTGGCGCCTTTTAGATCTTTTAGCCTTTCCCTATTCCTGTTCCAGACAAAAGTTTCAAAACCCTTTTTTAAAAAATTTAAAGCTATCCCGTGTCCCATTATTCCTGTTCCGATTACAGCCACCTTTTTCATAAATATGAATATATACTAACCGGTGCTTAAGGTGCAAATAGTTTCTTTAAAAGTATTTTAATTTGAGCCCAAAAGCTGCATGGGGGTAGTTGTATATGGACCTTGTTTTTCGCAAGGAGCAGAAATAACCGGGTTTTCGGGTTTCAGCATTTCAAGGACGTGCAAGCTAACTCCTATGACAAAATATAAAACTTCCCGCCTTTGCGGTATGGTGGTCATCTTGCTGTAAGGTGTTCCTAAAACATTTCCTCTTTCATCTTTACCTTCAATCTTGGTTTTCAGTTCCCGTGATAAATAGTGTAAAACTTGAGAAGTTCGATAGTCTCCCCTTTGTTCATAATTTCTTGCCAGCATATCCATTGCAACTTGAGGCTCTGTGATTCGGTTTTCCCTATATTGGCTTGTTTCCAGCAAGGGGTAGGATCTAGCCGCTTCTTTGCTTGTAGTGCTAACACAAGTTGGATGATAGGAAATTAGGTAATTTCGAATAATATCTACACATCTCTGATCCTGAGGATAATTAGCTACAAAATCCGGAATATCCGAAAGCTGCAGCTCTTTGGGGAAGTGTATTGCCCAATCCTTATTTAAAATAGAGGGCCCTTCTGGATCTGTACGATTAGATGGGTTTTCTCCATGGATTTTGTATTGACTTATTGCTTCAAGACTCATAATGAGCCAGATATTATAGCAGTTTCAGGCTCAGAAAGCAAGTTTTTAGGCAGCAAAAAGGGGAAGGCTGTCTTGTCCTAATATCCAAAGGGATTTTGGACCCATTTTTGCAGGGTTTTGAGGAGTAGGGTAATTTTCAAAAGTTGTATAAAGATCATAAGGATCCCTTTGGCCTTCTTTTGCTCCGGTTTTTTGGTTTCTGAAAGTTTCTTCAAAATGGACATGCGGCTCATCCCAGCTCCTGATGGGTTTATCCAAAACTAAAGGTCTTTCTGCCTCTTCAATATATTCAATCTGCTCTTTGCCCAGTGCAAGGCCGGAAAACCCTACCCTGCCTAAAGGATCTCCTCTTTTTATTGCTGCCACCATCGGGTGGTTAATAAGTTGCTCAATAGTTAAAGTGTGGTTTACGGGATTCCAGTTATCCTCCTCCTTATCATATACAGGTTTGCTGAAAGGAATTGAAGGATCAATGTCAGAAAGATGCGCAAGCTGAATAAACCGGTTAACCCTTGGATTATAAACTTGAACAAAATATCCTAAGCTGAATCTGATCGGTTCTTCCTGATATAACCTTTTCCTGTCCCCTTCCATTAACCAGTGGGCATGATAAGAGGACATAGCAAAACCATCAAAAGGAGCCACAACCGGAGTGCCGTATGGAACAGCAAAATCTATTCCAAGATGTATTTTTTGGCCATGGATTGCCTGTTCTTCCGCGGAGTATTCCCAGCCTTCGGTGATTTGGTATTGGCCTTTTAGATCCCTTTCTCTAAAAGGAAGGGTCAGGTATTTTTCAGAAGGGATGGTTTTTACTGGCTCCTGCCCTTGCGTGCATGCAGCAAGCGCTAGGCTAGCCAGCGCCACTCCTGCAGCTTTTAAAAACCGTCTTCTTTCCGGATTAAAATTCACCTTAAAAGAATTATCCTGATTTAACAAAAATTTATGGGAAGAATCCGGTAATAATAGTGTAATTTTATAACCGCTTAAAGAAATCTAACTTTCTTTGATTATATATAAAAATAGAAGGGAAAGTGAAGGTTTTGGTACTTCAGCTGACATAATAGTTGGGTTGTAGATCTATAAGTTCATAAAGTCAAAATTTGATATACTGCTGCTGTGAATGATTTTAGCTCATATTTCATTGGAATCCCTCTTCCCCAAAAGTATCAACAAGATTTTGAGGATTTGCAAACTGATGTTTCTAAAATTAGTCCTTTATGTAAAACAACCCATCCTAAATCTCCTCATATCACTGTTTACTATCTAGATAAACAATCACAATCTAACTTAGTAGAGATAATAAAAGAAGTTAAAAAACATGTTTCAGTATTAAAAGAAACCAAATTAAAGGTTGGCGGTTTTGGCTATTTTGGAGAAGATAAACCAAGGATACTGTTCCTGGATGTTCAATACCCGTCTAAATTAAAAGAGTTTAATGAAGTAATTTCAAAAAGTCTTTCTACTTATTCAGCCTATGATAATAACTTACCATTCCATCCACATGTTACTGTAGCTTGGGTAGGAGATCCTGATGCTCAAGTAGCATTTAATGCATGTAAAGCAGAATTAACCCCTTGCCTGAAAAAGGTCAATTGGACATTTGAGATTACAGAAGTAGTTTTATATGGAGTCGATACTTCGCAAAAACCCGAGTACCACGAAAAATTAATAACTATTGCAGTTAGATAAAATCCTATTGCGCTGTTTGGGATTCGAACTGTTTTACAAAATTAAATCCAGCGGCTGAATTTATATTATACCTACACCGGGTGTGTGATAGGTAGACACATCAGGATTTTGGTGAGCCTCGTGATATCTTAAACAGACTGAATAAGTTTATCAATTTGTTTTTGTATGGCGGCCCAAACTCTGAGTCTGCATATTTATTTGGGCTAAGAAATGCATAATAGAGTATATTAACTCTTTTTACTTTTACAAATTTGTTATGATGATTATATTGAATGACGAAAGTAATTTTGAGTATGGCAAAATGTATGGCAATATGGTAATATACTTATGAATACTTCTTTTGAATGGGACGAGGATAAAAATGCCGAGAATATTAAAAAGCATGGAGTAGATTTTGAAACAGCTCAATATGCGTTTGCTGACCCAAGTCTGGTAATCGCTGAAGATCTAGAGCATAGTCAAAAGGAAAAAAGGTTCTACTGTTTCGGAAAAGTGAAAGGAGGTGTATTAACTATCCGTTTCACCTATAGGAAAAACCGCATTAGGATAATTGGTGCGGGCTATTGGAGAAAGGGTAAAAAAATCTATGAAGAAAAAAATCTTATACACAAATGAACCAATTAACGCAAGAGTTATAGAAAATTTCTTGCCGAGTCCAGACGATCTGATATTTAAAGAAAAGAAGACAAAGGTGACCTTAACACTTTCGGAGAAAAGTTTAAAGTTTTTTAAAAGTGCTGCTAAAAAACATAACGCTTCCTATCAGGGTATGATTAGAAGGCTTATTGATTATTACGTAGTAAACCAGAGGACCTAATTCGATTCTTGTGGCCAAGAACAAAACTTATTTTACCAGTGAGATTATTATACCCACACCGGGTGTGTGATAGGTAGACACACCAGGGTTTTGGTGAGCCGGCAGGGGATAAGAAAATCTTGCCTTTTGCTTCGCAAAACGTCGAACAGTCTTGTCCTTCGAGGACTCAGGACGACGCAGTTGAATCGTTGCGGCATTTACAAAAAATGCAGTCACAACGACTGCATTTTTGTGTAAGTGAGCCCGCTAGTACCTTAAACAGACTGCGGGAATTCTTCATATTATTCCTGTCTGACGGTCTAAACTCAGAGTTTGCTTATACCTTTGGTTTAAAAGATGTATAATAAAGTACATCAACTTCTTTTAACTTTAGCAAATTTTAGAATTTGGTCTTTCTTTAAAATCAGGTAGGATGAACAGTTCTTTTGCAGAGCCCTACTGATAAAGTTTTCAAAGCCAACATAAATAACTTCTTTCTTTTCATCCCTTGCTGTTTTAATAGCTGGTAATAAATCTGTATCTGATGAAATAAGAAAACATTTATCGTATTCATTTTTAATGGCTCCGCGTACCTGATCTACTGCAATTTGTACGTCCACACCTTTTTCATTGAATTTTCCATCTGAAAATAAAAGATATCCTAGTTTTATTTCAATATTTTGATTTCTTAGGTTAGTGAATAGCTTTTGTTGATTTGCATAAAGGGATTGAGATTTCTTATTCCCAGGATATTTTCTGATTTCACCTACATAATAAATTACTTGAGCAGATTTATCTTTCGTCAGAGAATGGGCTAATCCTACATAATCAAAATTTGTTAGATGGACTTGGGGTAAAATTCTCTTAACTTTCTTATAAAAATTACTCCCATCAAATTGAACTAAGATTTTCTTCTTCACTATTTTATCTTAGGTTATTGGAAACTTTTAAGCAAGAAAAACCCCCGGGTCGAGTTGAGCCGGGGGGAGTTAGCAAATCAAATGTATTTCTTTTGGAAATACAACACCATATTATCAAAAATAATGACAAAATGCAACTACATGTATAGGCAGGCCACATAGGTAACACTTTGTTAAAGAAGATTTTGTCAGCATACTCCAGGGGTGTATCTAAA